>CZKR01000011.1_pt1 | contig 172192 bp, 145 predicted proteins | sample 1122371 | NCBI WGS metagenome assembly CZKR01 (sample SAMEA3539301, study PRJEB10725) | soil metagenome | biome: tundra; feature: field; material: soil | place: USA | collected 2010-05 | depth 0.15 m
CTCTTGATCGGCATGGCCAGCTTTTCCTCCAAGTGGATTCTCTCTCATTCCACCTGGTACAAAAATCGCCGGTCACGTCAGGCAAAGTTCAGGGCGGCGAAGAAGAAGGCCGCTTAGAGCCAGTGCAGTCGCCTGCGAATCACAGACGCGATTCCGCAAATCAATGATACCCGCAGGAGACTCAATCCACACTGCAAGGCATCAGGCTTGGGGAAAGTGACATGGCTACTATTGGGTTAGTAATCACTGGTCTAGCATTTCTTGTCAGCGTTCTCTTCAACCTGCTTCAGCTTAAGTGGCGCAAGGAAGAACGAGCGGCACGTGCCGAGGACAATGCTGAGCAAAAACGCAAAGGCGACGAGAGGGAAGCCGAGCAACGACTGAAGGAACAGGCTTCCCCGTTGTTTTACAACTTCGATGGAACTCCCGGCCCGATACTGATCGCCGGAAGTCAGCATTCGTCGGTAGGGCCGGTCATATACTTATGGGGTCTTGTGACCGTCGTGAATCGCACTCCAATGCCTGTGAAGATCACCCCACTCCGGCTCCTCATGGCAGGCGAGGAATGGCCAGTACAAAGCATTACCTTCCACTTGAAATCCGATACCAGAGACAGATCAGACCAAATTAGCTTGAGCGGGAACGACAAAGAAGACTACGAATTGCACTTCAGGTTTCCCGACAACAAATGCCCGACCGCTGAAGGGGAACTTTGGCTTGCAAGCGACAACCGAGCCGAACAGTTTTCGGTCCCGGTCAGATTTCCATAACAGCGTGTTGCGAACCATAACTGTTTTCCACCTGAAATCCCCCCAGCCTGATGCAGACTAGCAATCACAAAAAGCGAGAGGTCGATCTATCCCAGCAAATCTCTCACGATGCTGATCCATTCCGCATCGAGTGGTTCTCGGCAAACTGGTCTTCCCGCTCGACCATACCAATATGTTGCGTTGCCCTGATCGCCTTCCTTGCGGTGGAGGTAGGCGTGCACCCACGACCCCTCGACGCCTTCGTCCTGTTGAGCAGACTCGTGGGCTCGTGCCCAATCGCCCTTCGCATCCCACCACAATCCGGCGAGGGCGTGCGTGAGTCCGACTGGCGGCTCGGTCGCGGTGAGCGATTGGCGAAAACCGTCCAAGGTCATGTTGGGTGCTCCGTGAGGCAATGGCCGGATGCAATGATACGCTGACGCTTACTGCACAGCAGTGGCGAGGCGACTATGGACGCTGTCCCTGTTGCTAGTAGTTTCTTGATCCGTTAATACCCAGTTCGAATAGTGTGCAATTCTGAACAGTTCGGTCGTCTTCTTGGGATGTATTCTTCAGCCTGAAAAGGCGGTCCGCTAACAGAACGGCGGATAGTCGTTGGTGGGTGGGCATGGGTTAATGGCGACGTTCGGACCCTCACGCCCGCCTCGAATCGCACTGGTAGATTGGCCAAAGCTAATTAAGGATGCAATGAACTGGAAACCTCAAGACTGGATCGAGCATGCTTCATTCGGGCTAGGGCGCGTGAATGAGAACCGAGGCGACAGGCTGGATATTGATTTCATCAATTCCGGCTCGAAGACGATCCTCAGGACCACTGAACTCAAGTCTGCTGCGCCGCCCTCGGATTTCAAGTCTCACGCCGTCAAGGGTAAGCCTCGCAGTCCCCGGATCAAGGTGGGCGTCTGACTTGCCCCCTCCGTAAGATCGCAGACCCTTTCTGAAGATTTCGCCACGTAATCACAAAACGCTGCTGACTCAACTCCTCCGAGCAGCCAGTCCCCGTGGCAGCAGCCAATCCGGTGGCCGAGGAACCTGAGCCCATCAATTACAATTTCTAGCCGAGGGGGAACCATGGGAAATTTATCTGGAGTCGTAGGCCATTTGAGGAGAGAACTGAACAGAGCACAGCAAGAAGTCCAACGGTTTACTGCCGCACTCGCGGCTTTAGGAAGCCCAAGCTCGAACGGGCAGCGCACATTGTCTGCGTCGGCTCGCAGACAAATTAGCCTCGCGCAGAAAAAGCGATGGGCGAGGGCTCGGAATGGAACGAAGCCAGCAGCGACGACTACTTCGACTCCTGTGAAACGCACTCGAAGAATCTCAGCTGCAGGCAAAAAGAGAATCGCTGCTGCCGCACGCCAACGCTGGGCAAAGTTCAGGGCGGCAAAGAAGAAGGCGGCGTAGAACTTTGGACTCGCGGAGAAAATGATTCCTCAAACCGAAGAAGACTCTTCGGGCGAGTTTTTGAGACCTGAGTGCCGAAAGTTGTTCGGATATCGGGACTCCTGAAATGCTACCGCGAGCGGGATGCCTTCCACTCCAACGGCGGCAGTTCCGAGTTTGCGACATCCTTAAGGTACGCTCGGGCGTGCTCTAATGTTCTTTCCTTGCCCTCCTCGATATCTTCAACTTCTTCGGAGGGTGCAATCCAACTCTTCGTGTTGACGTTGTAGACGGACGCCTGCGTACCCTGAGCATTGTTCTCTGAGAACAGCCGCAGGTGTTCTTTGCCGACTTGGACTTCAGCCCATACGCCCTCGGTTAACATTGCAGGAAACCAGACACGTTGACTATCTTACGCCAATTCTCTTCCTACGAATGCGATGGCGGCGGGTGCGCTCGTTTATGGTTTTGGGCCGAACTATTGCGCGAAATCTGCCGCTTCAAACTCAGGCCGAATTTCAATGTCAGAGTCCACGAGCATTGGATTCGGGCAGCGTTTGAGCCATTCGACGGCTTCGTCCATCGACTTAACCTCCCAAAGCCAGTAGCCAGCGACTTGCTCCTCCGTCGGGGCGAACGGGCCATTGATTACTTTACGCTGCACCCCTGAGAACCGCACCCGCTTGCCGTGAGAAGTCGGCTTCAAGCCGCCACCACCTTTCATGATGCCCGCCTTGAATAGTTCCTCGTTGTACTTGCCCATTGCGGCCAGCAATTCCGGACCCGGCATGGTGCCTTTCTCGCTGTCCGTGCTCGCCTTAACGAATATCATGCACTTCATGCTCATTTATCCTTTCGATTTGTCAGACGTGGTTGATTGAAAAGAGCTTCGAGATAACGCCGCAGATGCGCCAAGCTCTCGCGAACGACATCCGGGTTGTGCTTCGCTTTAGCAAAGCTGAAACCGCCTTGCAGAACGGACTGAATGAAATAGCTCACGCTTGCCGCGCTCCACTGTGCCTGTTGCGAAGGGGCTATGTGGCTCATCAATGGCTTGCGAAGCCGCTCGTAGACAAGTGCGCGAATTTGTGCTGAGTGCTGCATGATGTGGATTGTATCTCTGTGTAGAAGCAGGCTGGTGGCGGTAATCGCGGAAGCCGCTTCAAGACACGGAACCGCGAGTCAGGTCAAGGTTTCTACTCGGCTCCTGTTGCGCGGCCTTCGCCGGGTGCCGACGATCAATCTCAGCCATGATTTCTTCAGCCCACCGGATCGCATCCTCGATTGCGCTCACGGTCGCAGGAACACGCTTTCCGCCTTCGTATTGTGCCAGCTTCCGTGCCGCGAGAATGCTCGCTGCGATCAGCAGCACGGCGCTCATGCGGTCGTTCTGCGGCGTTTAATGCGCGGTGCGGCCTCTTACGCGACGGGGGCCTGAGGCTTCGGCAATCCCATGAACTTCAAGAATTCGTAACCGAGCGGACTCAGTCGGAAAGACCGAGTTACCTTCGGATCGGGGATGCTCTTGGAGAATTTGCTCATCGCGTTTTGGATTTGATTCATACTCGGCGTGGAAGGGATTCGAGGAATCTGAGGCTGCTCAATCGACGACCTCAGGTTTTCTTCAACCAGTCCGTGGGCGTGTAGCATCTGGAGCGCCAGCAGATCATCATTCTCTGGCATTAGTGTCGGTCTCGAATTCCACTTCAGGCTGCGTGCAGTTTCATCATTTAGGGGCTCTACAGCGGGGCGAGACGCAGGCATGGGGAGTCGCGTTGGAGCGAGTTCGACAAGCACCTTGAGATGTTGCCGCGTGAGGCCTCGCACAAATCGAATGAAGAGGTCTTTTCGCTCTTCATCCTTGAAGCCGGGTGCCCCGCTATTAGCCAATGCGACGCCAAGCATCTCGATTTTCTCGCGATCATGCGTGACGTGCAGTTGTCGAAGTGCTTCGAACAGCAAGGTCTGAAACTCCTCACTGCGGAACCACTCTCGATCAACTTTTTCTTCCCCGATGTCGCGTATCTTTTTCGCAAAATGCTCGAACATGTCGTACATGCGATTGTTCGTTCTCTGTATCGCGAGATCGGTCAGCAACTCGGTGACGGCTGGACCGACAATGGGAATCATGTGGTGAAGCAGTCCACCCAGCCCAGAAGATACGATCTTCTCCTGAAGCGTTCTCTGTGCTTCCTCTTTGATTGCGAGCGCAAAGTCGGATTGTTCGTCGTCTATCGGCACACGTTCTCTTAACTAGTTCGGGAAAATTGACGATCTAGGCCGAGGAGGAAAGTCTGTCCGTAAAGTCGTTCATCTTCACTATTTGTTCAATGTTCCGCCTCTGCGAGTTTATCGGTCAATGCACGGGCTTCTGGTTACTCCGTTGGGGTGGCCACAAAGCCCGCCAGCCCCTCTGAAACGCCCAAGCCGCTCTGAACCCCCTCCCCGCACCCAAACCCCCGCAGAATAGGCTTACAGGCTCTTAAGCGTGAACTTCGACATGAGGAAATCCATGTCGTCTCCGACTCCATAGCCAATTTTATGACTGGTCACTCGTACACGATCCAACCGGGTTACAAGTTCGTCGCGGCGCTCGACCGAAAGTGCGTTTACGATTTTGAGGGCCTGCTCGAACATCCGCACCATTGCATTGAAGTATGCCTCATCGTCACTCGCAATGTCGCTGGAAAACCCAGCGGAACGCTCGCAGTAGAAAACCATCAACTCTGCCAGTCCTTCTGGATCGCCCACTGCCTTCTTGTAATCAGAGATGGCACGCTTGGCATGGGAGACCGAAGTGTCCTGCCTCCGGAACACATCAGGCCAAAGCCATCGATCAATGGTTTTCTTGTAGGGCTCCAGCACGTCCTCAGCCAAGCCAAATCGGGCATGAAGGAACGTCTGATTCTCTTTGTGCGCGGCGTAGAGACTCTGAATCAATCCCAGTAGTGCTGCCCGATCAAAATCTGCGAGTTTTGCTTTGACATCTGTCCACGTGGGTTGTGATTTCTGCTTAGGTTTGGCCATACTCGCAATGATTCTACGCATCGGGACTGAACGCTGGAAATCTGGCTTGCAATGAATTGCGCAAGCCGACGCCCTCCGTGGCAAAATGAATCCCCACAACGCATGAACGCCGCGATCCAAGAGCGCAAGCCCGCAACGGAGGAAATCTCCGGCGTCATAAGCGCGTTACTCTTCCATGACGAAAACGGCTTCTGCGTCCGGCACCACTCAAAAGGGACTGCACAGAAGACCAAGAATCGTGCTACTCTGCTCCGCTTACCCGGAGCGTATCATCCAAGCAATGTCCTCCTTTTTACGCCCGGCCCTTGTCACCGCTCTTCTCCTGCTGCCGCTGCTAACCGTAGCGTTTGGTGACGACGCCAAGCCGCAGGTGATCAATCCCGACCTCGCGGCTTCCGACCAACTCTATCGGGCGGGCAAGTTCGCGGAAGCGGAGGTTGGCTATCAGGCGGTTCTAAAGAATGATTCGAAGCTCGTGCCTGCGGAAGTGGTGCTTGCTCAAGTTGGACTCGTGCGGTCAATGTTGCGGCAGCAGAAAATTGATGAAGCGTTGGACGCCGCTAACGCCGCTTTGGCCCCGCAGCCCAATTCGGCGGCATTGCTGGCGGCAAAGGGTGATGTCCAATTTCGGCGCGGTGAAATGTCCGATGCCGAAGTGTCTTACCTGACGGCAAAGAAGCTCGACCCCAAGGAAGTGCACGCGTATCTCGGGCTGGCGCGGTTGTATGGTTCGTACTCCCTGTACCGCAAAGCCTATGACCAGTTACAGAGCGCCCACGAGGTTGCCCCTGACGATATCGACGTGCAGAGGGCATGGCTACGGATGCTTCCACGAAAAGAGAGGTTGGGGGCATTGGAGGCCTACCTCAGCGGTCCCCATCCCGATGATGAAGAAGAAACCAAGTGGATGACGGAGTATTTGGAGTTTCTGAAAGCTACAGCGGATAAGCCCACTCATGCGTGCAGGCTGGTCAGCAAAGTGGAGCAGACCGAAACCAAGCTGGAGACCATGTATGGGGCGGACGCACATCGCATGCGGGGCATAGGCCTGTCGGTTCGGCTCAATGACCGGAATGCCCATCTACTGCTTGACACCGGAGCAGGCGGGATCATGGTGAACCGCAAGCTCGCTGAGAAGGCGGGATTGACCCCGATTTCTGCGGTGCACTACGGGGGCATCGGCGACAAAGGCTTGCAAAGCGGCTACACGGCGGTAGCAGACCACATCCGAATCGGCGAATTGGAGTTCCAAGACTGCGTGATCTCCGTAAGCGACAAAGGTTCGGTGGGTGATGAGGACGGATTGATCGGGGCAGATGTTTTCGGAAGGTATCTCATTGACATTGACCTTCCGGGAATGCGGCTCAAACTATCTCCGTTGCCCAAGCGTCCCGAAGACACAGTGGCCCCTACATCGCTGAACAGCGAGGGAGAGGAGCAGGCGAATTCGGATCAGAAAGAAGATGGCGTGAATGAGGGGACTCCTAAGGATCAGAAATCTCCCCCGCCAACAATGAAACCCTCCCGACGCCTGCCAAGAGATCGTTACATTGCTCCCGAAATGGCGGACTGGACGAAAGTCTTCCGCTTTGGCCACAGCATCTTGGTGCCGACCAGCGTGAACGATTCGAAAGCCATGCTGTTCGGACTCGACACGGGGGCCTTCAGCAATCTTCTTTCAGTGCGTGCTGGGCGGCAGGTCAGCAAGGTTAGCTCCGAAGACCGGGTTCGGGTTCGTGGCGTGAACGGCGCGGTGGATAAGGTCTACAGTTCCGAGAAGGCGACTTTGCGTTTCGGGCACTTTCAGCAGTCGAACTTAGGCATCATCACCCTAGACCTCTCCACCATAAGCCGCCACACTGGGACGGAGGTTTCCGGCTTTCTGGGGTTCGCAATGCTGAGGCAGCTTGAGGTGGAATTGGACTACCGTGACGGGCTTGTGGATTTCAAGTACGACCCTAAGCGCGTGAGCCCTTTCGTGAGATAGCCTCTGAAACGACCCGCCCCCCCGGCAGCGAAATCGCCGCAGAATCGCCCTGTTAATGGGGTAACCCAAGGCAGACCGTCCGTGGGAAAATGAATCCCCGAGCATGAGTGCCGCAATCCCAGAGCGCAGGCCCGCGACCGAAGAAATCTCCGGACTGATCGAGCGGGTCACCTTCCACAACGACGAGAGCGGCTTCTGCGTCCTGCGGGTGAAAGCACGTGGGCAGCGGGATGAAACGACGGTCATAGGCTCGCTGCCCTCGGTGACCGCAGGGGAATGGCTGAGCGCGGAGGGCTGGTGGGTCAGAGATAAGGAACACGGTCTGCAATTCAAAGCGACGACCATGAAGACGGTGCCGCCCACCACAGCCGAGGGGATCGAGCGGTATCTCGGCAGCGGCTTGGTCAAGGGTATCGGGCCGATTCTCGCGAAGAAACTAGTCGGGCGGTTCGGAGCCGAGGTTCTCGCCGTGATCGAGAACCGAGCCGCAGAACTGCAAACGGTCGATGGCATCGGTCCCAAGCGCCGGGAACGGATAGCGCATGCGTGGCAGGAGGCAAAGCAAGTCCGCGAAATCATGCTGTTCCTGCACAGCCACGGCGTGAGCACCAGTCGGGCGGTGCGAATCTTCAAGACCTACGGCGAGCAGGCAATCGAGAAGGTGCAGAGCAATCCGTACATGCTGGCGAAGGACATCTACGGGATCGGCTTCGCGACCGCTGACCAGATCGCGCAGAAGGTTGGGATTCCTCGGGACTCGCTCAATCGGGCAAGGGCGGGCATCGACCACGTGCTGCTGGAAGCGACTTCGGATGGTCACTGCGCTTTGCCGCTCGGAAAACTCAAGCTCGCGGCAGTGAAGCTGCTGGAGGTGCCCGAAGGGACAGTCGAGCAGGCGTTGTCGCAAATGCTCACGAGTGGTTCCCTGCTGCTGGAGGAAATCGACGGCGATGCTTTGATCTTCTTGCCACATCTCAGGAGGGCAGAAGAGGGCATCGCGGCAAGGATCAAGAGCCTAGCGGAAGCGGAGCTGATCTATCCGCCGATTGATTTCGAGAAGGCGGTTGCGTGGTGCGAAGGGCGGACACGCAAGAGGCTTGCCCCCAGCCAGCGCGAGGCGCTAAAGACGGTTCTCGCGAACCGGGTCGTGGTCATTACCGGGGGACCGGGGGTGGGAAAAACCACGCTCGTGAATTCAATCCTGATGATCCTGCGTGCCAAGGGCGTGAAGTGTTTGCTGTGCGCCCCAACTGGACGGGCGGCGAAGCGGCTCACTGAGACTACGGGCTTGGAAGCGAAGACGATTCATCGCCTGCTGGAATTGATCCCGCAACAGGGCGGTTCAGCAGAAACGAATCGAACACGCTCGCCTGCGGTCTTCTGGTCGTTGACGAAACCTCGATGGTGGACGTGCCGCTGATGCACTCGCTGGTGCGGGCTCTTCCTAACCGCACCGGGTTGGTTTTGGTCGGGGACGTGGATCAGCTTCCTTCGGTCGGTCCGGGCACGGTGCTTCAGGACTTGATCGAAAGCGGCGTCGTACCAGTAGTTCGCCTCACCGAGGTTTTCAGGCAGGCGGCGGACAGCCACATCATCACCAACGCACACCGCATCCGCCGAGGGCAGATGCCCGATATGCGCGGAGCCGACCCGAGTTCCGACTTCCATTTCGTCGAGCGAGACGACCCAGAAAAGATCGTGGCAACGCTGGTCAAGCTGGTGCAGGAGAGAATTCCAGAACGGTTTTGTCTCGACTCGATCCGCGACGTGCAGGTTCTCTGCCCGATGAACCGGGGATCGCTCGGCGTGCGCGAACTGAACACAGCCTTGCAGAAGGTATTGAACCCCACCCATCCCGGTCAACCCTTTGTCGAGCGGTTCGGATGGCGTTTCCAGATCGGCGACAAGGTTATCCAGACGGAGAACGACTACGACAAGGACGTGTTCAACGGCGACGTGGGGATCGTTGAGCGAATTGATGCCGTCGAGCAGCAGGTGGCCGTGCGCTTCGACGAGCGGCTGGTCAAGTACGACTTCGGGGAACTGGACGAGATTTCGCTGGCTTACGCGATCACGATCCACAAGTCGCAGGGATCGGAGTTCCCGGCGGTAGTGATCCCGCTCGCCACGCAGCACTATATGCTCCTGCAACGGAACCTGATCTACACAGGCCTCACGCGGGGTAAGCGGCTGCTCGTGCTTATCGGGCAGAAGAAGGCGTTGGGTATTGCGGTCCGCAATGACCGTCCGCAGAGGCGGTATTCGGGGCTACTTGCCAGCCTGAAAAACAGCAAGCCGACGACGTTGGCTTGAGAGGTATGCTCCCCACTTCGAAGTGCAATAATTGAAGCCGAAGAGGTAGCAGTCATGAAGAGCAGGCAGGGGTACAAGGGCTACGTTATCGTGGCACGATCGTCCGAGCTACAGGATGGGGGATTCGCAGCGGAGTTCTCCGTCGAGGAACATGATGTGGATGGGGTCATGGAAACTGAATTCTACCTGCCCGACACCTTCCCCACGCAGGAGTCCGCGATTGAGGCAGCAATTCAAGCTGGGCGTCAGAAGATCGACGTGGGTTTTGAGCGGGGATCGGCAGTCGTGAACGGATGAGCGGGGCGACCGTTAACTGAACGCCTTCAAGGTCGGCTCCTCGGGACGCGAATGGGAAGAGTGGCTGGACAAGAATTTGAGCAAGATTTGAGCAAAGAATCGGGGTCTCGGAGGGCTATTTTGGAGGAAAAGACCGAAGAGAGCGCGGTAAGGACAATCGAATCAAAGGGATTTTTGCAGACCTCTCCCTTACCACTTGGGTACCGCGCCCCTGCTCCATACGTTAGCGTTCCCGCCGGAAAAAGTCCATCTGCGGAGAGCAGGCTGGGAACAAAGAAATCTGGAGCGGGAGACGGGATTTGAACCCGCGACTTCGACCTTGGCAAGGTCGCACTCTACCACTGAGTTACTCCCGCTCGACCCGAAAATTATACCGCATTTGCACTTCCCACCGCCCGTTGACTCGAGGGAAGCGTTACCGTCGTGAGCGCTGTTTGGGCCTACGCGAACTCCAATTCGATCTTCTTCGCTGTCCGGTCCAGGTTGACGATTCGAAAACTGCGAATCTGTCCCGTCCGCACGGGTTCTGCTTTGGGAGGCCCGCCCGAGCCGCTCTTCCAGCGCGCCTGCAGCATCGAACTCAGCGACGAAAGATCCGCCGTCGATTCCTTCGGAGCCTCGGCCTTGGCCGGAATCGGCGCGGCCATCTTGCAGGTGGCATGGATGCCTTCGCCCAGTTCCACTCGTGCCTGGCCTGCGGAATCCTCCATCAATCGGCCCGTGACCACGTCCCCCGCGCTATGCTCAGCGATGTATTCGTCAAGGCCAGTCGGAACCAGTTGCTTCATACCCAGCCGCATCTGCCGTTTTTCGAGGTCGACGGCGAGCACCTGCGCCTTGACCACTTGCCCGACTCGCAGCACGTCCTGCGGTTGGTTGATCCGCTTCTCGGCGCTGATGTCGCTGACGTGAATCATGCCTTCGATTCCTTCCGAAAGCTGTACGAAGGCGCCGAACTTCGTCAGGTTGGTGACCGGCCCTTCCACAGCCGAACCCACCTGAAAGCGCTGTGCCACGTCCGCCCAAGGATCGCCCAATGCCTGCTTCAGCCCCAGCGAGATGCGATGCTCCGCAGCATTGACCTGCAGGATCACGGCCTCAACGGTCTCGCCCTGCTTCACCACATCGCTCGCCTTTCTGACTTTACCCTTCGACCACGACATCTCGGAGATATGAATCAAGCCCTCGATGCCGGGCTCCAGTTCCACGAACGCTCCGAACTCGGCCAGGCGCGTGACCGTGCCGCGCACGCGGTCGCCTGCCTTGAACTTTTCAGCGACTGCATCCCAGGGATGCGGTTGCAACTGCTTTAGCCCAACCGAAATGCGCCGCTTGTCGGAATCCGACGCTACCTTGAGCACTTTGACTTCGACCGCTTGCCCCACCGAGAGAACGTCCGCCGGCTTGTTGACTCGGCCCCAGGCGATGTCGCTCACATGCAGCAACGCATCCATTCCGCCCAGATCGACGAAGGCTCCGTAATCGGTAAGGCTGCGCACGATGCCGCTCACCGTCTCCCCTTCCTTAATCTGCGAATAGAATTTGTCCTTGGCGGAGCGTTCTTCTTCCTCCGCCACCGCGCGCCGATCCACCACCAGGTCCTCATCCGTGACGTCGAGCTTGATGATGCGGCAACGGATTTCCTGCCCGACCAACTTCTCCATCTCGGCCGCGTCGCGAACTCCACTGCGCGAGGCGGGCATGAACGCCCGCACGCCGACGTCGACGCTGAAGCCGCCTTTGATCACGCCCGTCACGGTTCCCAGGACGGTCGTTTTGTCGGCAAAAGCTTTTTCCAGACCCGTCCAATCCATGGGCCGTTCGACCTTGAAGCGCGAAAGCTCGTAGTAGCCATCCAGATCGCGGCCCTTGACCGTAACCAGGCACTTGTCCCCGGGCTTCAGGGTCTCCCCTTGCAGCGCCGTTAGCGGAAGAATTCCTTCGGACTTGTATCCGATATCGAAGAACACCGACTCGGCGTTGATGGCAATCACGGTAGCCTGCAGCTGCTTGCTGCCTTCCGTCTTGCGCGAATGGCTCTTCTGGAACTGAGACAGGATGTCGCCGAAGGATTCTGTGGTTTCGGAGATATTTTGGGTTTCTGGAGTTTCTGGATTGGACATGAAAGGTTACAGCCCTCGTCGCGGAATAGACTTAGCTAGGATAACATCGCAGCCGAGAGTAGCGCCGCCGTCCCGGCGGCTGTCCGGCGGGCGTCCCGCCCGCCGCTCCGAAAGCACAATGCTCTCAGCGGATTCCTTGCGAGACGCCAGCGCAACTCAGTGCAGCGCCCACTGCGGATCATCCTCCGGCCTCACAATCTGCCCGTCGCGCATGTGGATGATGCGATCGCCATACTTCGCCGCCTCCGGATTGTGCGTGATCATCAGCACCGTTTGACCTAGTTCCTGGTTCGACAGACGCAGCATGCCGAGCACGATGTCGGAGTTCTTGGAATCCAGGTTGCCCGTCGGTTCGTCGGCCAGCACGACCGCAGGCTTGTTAATGAGAGCGCGCGCCAATGCAACCCGCTGCTGTTCTCCTCCAGAAAGCTCCGACGGGCGATGCCCCAGGCGCTTGGTCAGGCCAAGAAGGTCGGTGATGCGGTTGAAGTGCGCGGGATCCCCGTCGCCGTTGCCCGAGATTTCCCGCGCAATTGCTATGTTAGAGCGGGCGTCCAGTGTCGGCAGCAGGTTAAACTTCTGAAACACGAAGCCAATCTTGCGCTTGCGCATGCGGGTTCGCTCCGCGTCGGTAAGCGTGGCCAGGTCGTCGCCGTCGAGCACCACGCTGCCTCCGTCGGCCCGCGTCAACCCGCCCAACAAATAGAAAAGAGTCGATTTTCCGCTGCCCGACGGACCCACCACGCTGACGAACTCACCCTTCTGCACGCTGAAGGAAATGCCGCGCAGCGCTTCAACCTCAATTTTGCCCACGTGATACGTCTTCCGCAGGTTTTTTGCTTCGATGAAAGCTTCGGCCATGCCTGACAAGAATCTTACACGAAGGGCGGCGGCGGAAGCGGAGGTGCAGTTGTGGAGAGGAAACTCAGGCCACGCCGACCTGGCGCGGAACTTCCGGAGCCCGCGGCTGCATGCGCTTGGGACCGCGCTTTCGCACCAGCAAGAGCCGAACCCGTTCCAGCAGATCGACGGGCGCGTACATTCCCTTGGTCAGGAAAACGTCCGCTTGCGAGTCGTGGTCGTAGATGCGGACTTTGCTTGAGATAAGAATGGCGGGCGTCTGCGGCGACAAATCCTTGATCTTGGCGATCAGTTGCGGCCCGTCCAATCCCGGCATCGCCATGTCGGCTATCACCAGGTCGACTCCGCCTTGCTGGAAGCGCGCCAGCGCTTCTTCTCCGCGCGAGAAGCTCGCCACGCGGTATCCGCGGGTTTCCAGCATGATTTTGCGGTGGGAAAGCGACTGTTCGTTGTCATCTACACACAAGATCGTGCGCTTAGGTTTCATCAGCCTTCCGCAATCTATCGGGCGCTGCCGCAAACGCGGCTCGCGAAACCAACAGAGGCTTTTCTCAATATGAAGAATGTCAGAGCGAGATGAATGCTATCGGGTAGCGCACTCACTGTAAAGTGCCGCCGATGCCAATGGGACTTTCTGGCCATTGATTTTTTTGCGAGTGAGTGCGCCTGTGTGTTTTCGGTGCTTGCGCGATCTGTGTTAGAGGAAAACTTCGCCGCGCATCACTTCGATTGCGTTGCCTCCGACGCGAACGTTAACTATCCGGTTATCGCGACGCGACGCGCGCACAAAAATCCGGCTCGGTCGCTGCATCTCGATGCCCTGCTCGATGAGGACGCGCTGCTCGGGTTCGGCTACTCCGTGCGCCACCATCCACGCCGCCGTGCATCCCGCTGCCGACCCCGTAGCCGGATCCTCTCCGTTGTAGAACAGCATCCGGGCGTGCAAACGGGCCGCCGGATCGACGGTTTCACGCGCCACGAAGTACAGGAATTTTCCGCCCGTTTTCTCCAGATAGTCGACGGCGCGGTTCAGATCGACACGCAGTTTCTGGATCAGAGCCAAAGATTTCAAGGGAGCCACGGTGAAGGCGACTCCCGTCGACACCGTCTCGATCGGCAGCGCCGGATCGAAATCTTCCACGCGTAATCCGGTAGCCCGCGCGACTGCTTCGCGGTCGTGCTGCATTCCAAATACCGGATCGATCTGCGTCATCTCTCCAAATGCTGCCTGGCCGGGCGCCTCCTCAAATCGCACGGGAACCTTTCCCACGTTCAGGTGGAGCGTGACTTCCTTTGCGCCAGATTCTCCGCGCAGCGCGAAAGCCGTACCCAGCGTGGGATGGCCCGCAAAGGGCAACTCTTCCTGCACCGTGAAAATTCGCACCCTGACGCCGCGCTCGCTCTCCGTCGCCGCATCGCGAGGACAGACGAAAGTCGTCTCCGAGAGATTCATCTCTTTCGCGATCGACTGCATCTCCACGTCGCTCAACCCGCGCGCGTCAAAGAAGACTGCCAGAGAATTTCCCTCCAGCGGCTTGGAAGAAAAAACGTCCCACTGCGCCATAGCCAGCCGCCGCGTCGGTTTGCCCATGAATATCCCCAGGAACACGAGTTCCCGTGTCCCGAATTTCCGTGCAAAGACTAAGGATGCACGCCATCCCGAAGCGATGCAGAAAATGCGGCGGACAATTCATAGAGAGGGGACTTTCCGCGGCCCGGACCGTTTGACAGTGGCGGTCGGCGCTTCTATCCTAACAATATGTTTTTTCCTTCCACCGTCAGTGCCATGGGTTGTTGTCCACCGGCGCCGGCGTGTGGGTAAGGAAGCAGCGAGATTCTTCCCAGCCCACCCGGTGAAGCGGGTGGGTTTCATTTTCATCCGCTTTTTACCAAGTCTGGAAGCCGGGCGAGCAGACTTTCCGAATCTTGAGCCATTTGAAATTCACTAAGGAGATGATCATGACTACCGCGACCGAAACTCTTAGCGTTCCCCGGATTAACGATACGGCCCCCGATTTCACCGCTGAAACCACGCAGGGGACGATCCACTTTCACGACTGGATCGGCAACGGTTGGGCCATCCTGTTCTCGCACCCCAAAGACTTCACGCCGGTCTGCACCACCGAACTGGGCACCATGGCACGCATGCAGCCGGAATTCGCCAAGCGCAACGTCAAGATCATCGGCTTGAGCGTCGATCCCGTCACCGACCACAGCAAGTGGGCGGCCGACATCGAAGAGACGCAGGGCGCAAAGGTTAATTATCCGATGATCGGCGACCCCCAGCTCAAAATCGCGAAGCTTTACGGCATGCTGCCGGCCGAGAGCGGAAGCGCGTCGGAAGGCCGCACCGCCGCCGACAACGCTACAGTGCGCACCGTTTTCGTCGTAGGACCCGACAAGAAAATCAAGCTGCAACTCAGCTATCCCATGAGTACCGGCCGGAACTTCGACGAAATCCTGCGCGTCATCGACTCGATTCAACTTACGGCGAAGCACAAAGTCTCGACACCGGCAAACTGGAAGCCGGGTGATGATGTCATCATCAGCGGCAACGTCTCGAATGAAGAAGCGCAGAAACAGTATCCCGGCGGATGGAAGTCCCCAAAGCCCTATCTGCGCATCGTTCCCCAGCCAAAATAGCTGAGTGAACAAAATAGCGTGGGCGAGAATGCCCCCAGGGACTGCATGGGATCTCTACGGATCGGGCTGCGACACGGTCAGGTCCACGGCGGTCCCTGGTCAATGGTTTTTTCCTCGTCGCATCGCGGAAGCGCATGCGGTCCGGAGATCGTCCCGGTCTTCAAAAGTGGGCGGTGTTGTCAGCGGCATGTATTTCAACGACATAAGCAGACCCTGGCCCCTGATTGTCGGAGGTGTTTGGGGGTGTACGGGACCCAATGAGGGACACATTGAGGGACAGTTTCGCTGCGACCGGGACGGAACCCGTAAGAGAAGCCCTTGAAGTCGACCTCATCTATCTGGTTGAGGATCGTCACCACAGCCTGTTGAACGATTTTGCCCTCCGCGCTGCGATGCCCAACGGACATTGCCGCCCATCAGCCTTCGGTATATAGACTCGTCTTGAAGGTTTTGCCCGATACGCTCCACGGTGTACAGTGCTAGGTTTTGGGTCATGGTACGCAAAAGATAACGATCTGCAAACGCTCGGCAATATGGTAGGAGGTCACCACATGCCCACGGATAAAGAATCCAAAGATATTTCACGACGAAGTTTCATGAAGCGCACCGCGATTGGCGGTGTGGGACTCGTAGTTGCGACCGACATTCTGGGTACTGATCTCCTTTCTGGCACACCGAAAAGTGCGAACTCGACGATGATCGGCGTCCCGTTCGAGGCACGAGAACGGGTGCGCCTGGGAATTATCGGCGTCGGCGGACGCGGTACCAGCTTGCTGCAGGATTTACTCGCAATTGAAAAGGTAGAGGTCAAGGCGATCTGCGATCTCGTGCCGGAGAAAGTGGCGCGAGCACAGAGGGCGGTCACAAACGCAGGCCAAGCAGAGCCCGCAGGGTTCAGCAAGGGCGAATGGGATTTCAAGAATTTGACCGAACTCGAACTCGAACTCGTCTACATAGCCACCCCATGGAACTGGCACGTTCCGATGGCGCTCAGCGCCATGAAGAATGGCAAGCATGCTGCCGTCGAAGTGCCCGCCTGTACAACATTGCAAGAGTGCTGGGACCTCGTCGATACTTCCGAGGTTACTCGCAAGCATTGCGTCATTCTCGAGAACTGCTGTTATGGCTCTACCGAGATGATGGTCCTCGGCATGGTACGGGATGGAGTCTTCGGCGAAATTACCCATGGAGAAGCGGCTTATCTCCACGACTTGCGCAGTATTTTGACCTCAAGTGAAGGGGAAGGCCTGTGGCGCCGTTTTCCCCATATCCAGCGCAATGGCAATCTGTATCCGACGCACGGACTGGGCCCGGTGGCCCATTACATGGACATCCATCGCGGCGACAGGTTCGACTACATGGTTTCGGTGAGTTCGTCCGAGGCTTCGCTGAGCGCGTATGTGAAAGCGAACTTCGCTGACGGGGACGCGAAGCGCGCCGAAAGGTACGTCTGCGGTGACATGAACACCAGCATCATAAAAACCCAAAGAGGCCGCACGATTCTTCTCCAGCATGACGTGGTCAACCCACGACCTTACAGCCGCCTCAACTCGATCTCGGGTACAAAGGGCGCGTTCGCCGATTACCCGCCGCGGGTCTTCGTCGATGGCACAAAGCAGGAAGATTGGCAAAATATCGATTCGTTTCGCGACAAGTACGAGCACCCTCTCTGGAAGGCAACCGGAGAACTGGCCCGCAAAATGGGGGGCCACGGCGGGATGGACTATGTCATGAATTACAGGCTCATGGATTGCCTGAAAAGGGGTCTTGCGCCCGATATTAACGTCTACGATGCCGCCGCATGGAGTGCGCCTACTCCATTAAGCGAGACATCTGTGGCACAGAATGGCGCTCCACAGAAATTCCCCGATTTCACACGCGGCAAGTGGAACGTCCATTCGGATTCTCCAGGCTTTGCACTTCAGACTTGAGTGCCATCGCCGAAACTTCGGGGCGAGAACGAGAATACCTTCGCACCAGTACTCAGGTTTTCATAGGAGCCCTTGATGATCGAAAGCGCGCAGGTTGAGAGTCCCGTGGCAGAAGCGCCTAGAGCAGAACCTGAACGCAAAGCTGAAGCCGCCACTCGGCTGATCTCGATGGATGCATTCCGCGGGATGGTGATGGTCCTGATGCTCGCAGAACACATGCGTTTGCCTGAGGTGGCGCGTGCATTTCCGCACAGCGCGCTATGGCGCTTGATCGCCTTCAATACCCAGCACGTGGAGTGGCAAGGGTGCTCACTGCATGACCTGATCCAGCCCGCCTTTTCTTTTTTGGTCGGTGCGGCGCTTCCGTTTTCTATCGCGAGCCGGAAAATGAAGGGACAAACTTTCGGACCCATGCTTGGGCATGCGGTCCGACGCGCGCTACTCCTGATTCTTCTAGGCATCTTTCTTCGGTCACTTTGGTCGCATCAGACTTACTTTACATTTGAGGACACACTGACGCAGATCGGATTGGGTTACGTATTCCTGTTTCTGCTGGGATTCACGCGTCCGCGAACCCAAGTGGTGACGCTGGTGCTGATCTTGATTTGCTTTTGGGCAGCTTTCGCGCTTTATCCAGCGCCAGGTCCGCACTTTGACTACGCCAGGGTCGGAGTTCCACAGAATTGGACTCACAATTACACCGGATTTCTCTCTCATTGGAACAAGAATTCCAATCTTGCCTGGGCGTTCGATGTTTGGTCTTTGAATCTCTTTCCACGAGAGCAGCCCTTTGTCTTCAATGAGGGTGGTTGGTCTACGCTGAGTTTTATTCCAACGCTAGGGACCATGATACTCGGGCTCCTGGCGGGAGAATGGCTCAAGGGCACCGGATCGAAGGAACACAAATTGCGAGGACTGGTAGTCGCGGGAACAGGCTTGATATTGCTCGGACTGGTGTCTCAATGGGTAGGTATTTGCCCCATCGTCAAAAGGGTCTGGACATCGTCGTACACGCTGTATAGCGGAGGTTGGGTGGTGCTGATCCTGGCCAGCTTTTACGCGCTGATCGAATGGAAAGGATGGCGGCGATGGGCATTCCCGCTGGTGGTGGTCGGAATGAACTCGATTGCCGTTTACGTGATGAGTTGGACGATGCCGAGCTTCTTCAGCGACGCCTTAGACCGTCACTTTGGAAGGGCGATATCGGTGATAGCAGGGCCGACTTTTCAGCCCGTGCTTCACGGTTTTGCAGTGATGCTGATCTTTTGGCTCATCCTATGTTGGATGTACCGCCGGAGGATCTTCTTGAGGATCTGAGCGATCGCGCAAAGCATGCTTTCCAGCTCTCTCGGCAGAAGCCGAGCCCGAGACCGCGGCTCCATCCAGCCCAAAGCCAGACGGAAATAGCCCATCGCGATGTTGCGCCAACAATTCCTACTGACCTCTCCCTAGAGCATATCCAATGTTAAACTGACACCCCATGGCGGAACCGGCAAGCGAGGCCGCTGCGGCGCGGGCTGCATCGAGCTACGAGTTGTCAAAAGAGGACGGGCCAAGCGCCGATCAATCTCCCTCGAGCCGGCACCAGTCGTATCAAGCAGTTGCGACGGCTTTTGTGGTGCTGTTCTGCATTGTTGGCGTTGCTCTCTGGGGGCTGCCTTTCTATTACGACTTCATGGTCCAACAGTTTGGTTGGACGCGCGCTCAAGTGACGTCCGGCAATGCGCTGAGCAAACTTGTCGTCGGACCCATCTTCGGGTTCCTCGCAGGATGGGTTGTGGACCGCTTTGGGCCCCGCCGCATGATGATGATAGGCATCCTAATGGCAGGGGTGGCCCTAGTGGGACTGGGCTGGACCTCAAGCCTCGGCATGTTTTACTTTTTCTACTTCTTCAACGCCCTGGGCTATGTTTGTGGAGGCCCGCTGCCCAACCAGGTGTTGTTGACGCGTTGGTTCGATCAATCGCGCGGAAAAGCGATGGGCTTTGCCTACCTCGGGATCGGCATGGGGGGGGCAACAGTCCCGTGGATATCGCACGCTCTCGTCCAGCATTTCGGATGGCAGGCCGCTCTGCGGATTCTGGGCTTTTCGATCGTGGTGGTTTCACTTCCCCTGGCGATGCTGGTGAAAGAACCACCTAACGCGGGAAGACCGGCTGGATCGTTCAAGTCCGCGAGTCCGAAGGCAGCATTCAAGGAAGGGTCGTTCTATCTACTCACCCTGGGGAGTATGTGCTCGATTGCCGCAGTCAGTGGGACTCAGCAGAATCTGAAGCTTTTCTTGAGTCTCGACCGGCACTTCACACAGAAGGATGCCGCAGGTGTCCTGTCGCTGGTGCTGGCTTTCAGTATCGCCGGCCGGTTACTCATAGGCTGGCTGGCTGATCGGTTTTCCAAAAAGTACGTTATGCTGCTGACATACTTACTCGTCGCCGCAGGCATACCCCTGTTATTCCTCGGGACTACCCGGCTAATCCTCTACGTTTCCGCCGCGTTTTTTGGCATCGGTCTTGGTGGCGACTACATGATCATTCCCTTAATGACAGCGGAAATCTTTGGGATCGAGATCCTCGGAAGATTGCTGGGTGTGATCCTGACCGCGGGTGCCATTGCGGACGCAGCTGCGCCCTGGTTGATAGGCCGCTTACGCGACACGACTGGAAGCTACTCCGTGAGCTGCTTTGTCCTGGTGGTTATGGCGTTGCTGGGCGGACTGGCCGTCTTAGGTTTACCGGAGCGGCGGAGAACCGCATGAGCACTGGAGCAATCCTTCGCCTGGGGAGCCTGAAGGACGTTAGACGCTTTCAGGATCACGTGCGGGCCCTCGACCTGAAGATCCCGTGCGATCCCCAGATCGTGACCGGAGCCCAATCGCCGCTGCGCTGGCCGCTGGAACGCGGTCCATTCAAAATCGGCAACCGGATCGCGGTGCAGCCCATGGAGGGTTGGGACGCAACTCCTGATGGAGCACCTTCGGAGAATACGGTTCGGCGGTGGCAGCGCTTCGGCCATAGCGGCGGCAAGCTGATCTGGGGAGGAGAAGCGGTCGCGGTTTCCCACGAAGGACGAGCGAACCCCAATCAGCTTCTAGCTGCCCCGCGGATGCAACAAGGCCTTGCGCATCTGCGAACCGTTTTAAGGCGCGAACATATTCTGACAACCGGCACCGACGATGGGTTGGTAGTGGGTCTGCAATTGACCCACTCTGGTCGGTATTGCCGCCCGAACGAACATACCCGCCCCGAACCACGCATCCTCTATCACCATCCATTGTTGGACCGGCGCCTGAATCTGCCTCCAGACTACCCTCTGCTCACCGACGGTGAAATCGAATCGATCATAGAAGACTTCCATCGGGCGGCGTTCATGGCTTGGCAATTAGGTTTTGATTTCGTGGACATAAAGCATTGCCACGGCTACCTGGGCCATGAATTTCTGAGCGCTCACACTCGGGAGGGACGTTACGGGGGCACCTTCGAAGGCCGCACGCGCTTTCTTCGGGAGATGGTACAGGGGATTCGCTCACGCTGTCCGGGATTGCACATTGGAGTGCGGCTGTCGGCGATCGACACTGTGCCATTCCACCGTGACCCAAGTCAGAGCGTCAACGGGAAATCCTCCATCGGAGTTGCGGAAACGCACCCGGACTTAATTCCCTACCGTTGGGGGTTTGGCGTAAATCCCCTCGACCCGACGGACACCGACTTGAGTGAGCCGGAGCGCTTTTTATCGTTACTAGAAGACCTTGGAATTCAGCTTGTGAACATCACCGCGGGCAGCCCCTACTACAATCCTCACATCCAACGCCCGGCGCTGTACCCACCTTCCGACGGATATCTGCCACCAGAAGACCCGTTGGTTGGAGTTGCCCGGCAGCTGGAAGCGACCCGTCAGCTCAAGCGGCGGTTCCCAAACCTGCTCATGGTTGGATCGGGGTACACCTACCTGCAGGACTTCTTACCCCACGTAGCGCAGGCCGTAGTGCGCGAAGGATGGGCCGACTTCGTGGGGCTCGGCCGGATGGTATTGAGCTATCCCGAGTTTCTTTGGGCGGCATCGGCAGGCAGCCAGATCCAACGCAAGCTGGTTTGCCGGACCTTCAGCGATTGCACGACCGCACCACGTAACGGACTGCCGTCCGGTTGCTATCCGCTGGACACATACTACAGAGACTCTGCCTTGGCGGAAAAACTGAAGGACGCCAAGAAACGCTGACATCGATCTTCTCAGGCACAGAACACGAGCCCATTGTGGAGATCCAAGATTGTGGAGATCAGAGATGACGGTTGAGGAGTTGATCGAGCGCCAAGCACCACGACGCAAAGTGCAGGGCATGGCCGCCGCCTTATTGCCGTATGAGCCAGACGGCCGAGTCGCTGTCGACGCGTTTGCGAAGCAGCTGACTTCCACACATCGAGCCGGGCTGATGAACGCCGTTAACATGGACACCGGCTACGTGAACTACTTGAGCGATACGGAAAAGGAAGAGGTGCTGAACTGGACGCGGCAGGCTCTCGGGAAAGGCGTTCCGTTTGTGGCCGGTGCGTATGTCGAACAGCACGCCGGCGACGACATTGTCATGCTTTATCGCCGGCAGATCGACACCATCGTTCGCTTCGAGGGCATACCGATCCTGTTCCAGACAGCTCGTTTGCACGGCAAGTCTCCGGCAAGAACTGCCGAGGCTTATCGAGCCATATGTCGAGACTATCCTCACGTACTGGCGTTCGAACTGGGTCCGATGTTTGCAGCGAACGGGGAGATCTACGACTCGGAGACAATCCGTCGCTTGATGGACATCCCGGAGATCAAGGGAATGAAACACTCATCCCTCAACCGTCTTCTGGAACTTGAACGACTCGCTCTTCGCGATGCGTGCCGGCCAGACTTCCGCATCTACACAGGGAACGACCTGGGAATCAACATGATCGAATACGGGTCAGACTACTTGCTGGGACTTGCCGCCTTTGCGCCAGAGAGATTCGCCGCGCGAGACCGACTGTGGGAAGCCGGGGATTCCGAGTACTATGCCCTTTCGGACGCCCTGCAGTATTTGGGAAACGTCGCCTTTCGCGCCCCCGTTCCCGCGTACAAACATTCTGCTGCGGTGTTCTTAAGCCTGATCGGACGGATTCCTAGCGATCGGACGCACCCGAACAACCAACAGCGTCCCGCTTGGGAGGCAGAAATCATGGCCGACTGCGCCCACCGGTTGTCTCTGCTCTGAGCCTACCGTGCTACCGGTGCGGGTACCCTTACGCGGTCTGAGCAATCAAGCCAAAGCACTCATCGAGCCAGTTGCCGTCCGGAAATCCAATTGCTATCTGGGCCGGATTTCCTATTCTGTCAGGTTTTGCTGACGGGTCTGCTCCGAAACAGAGCGATGGTCTCAGGCTGAGCCACTTTGCAGAGAATCGGTGGAAGCCCGCGGGCAATCAGTTCCGCGTCCGCAACAACCAGCTTCCCAATCCATTTGATCGCCGTCTCCATTGCGCCGGCCTGATGCGCGCAGAGAATCGCATTGTCGGTATGCCGTGCCCGGTGTGAGCCAGGCAGCGGTTCCTCGGGAAAAACGTCGGTTGCGAAGCGGATGTGTCCTTTCGCGGCGAAATCCAGCATAGCGTCAAAATCCACGACTGCTGCGCGACTGACCAGGACTAAGGCGGCCCCCCGCTGCATTAAGGAGAACTGTTGTGCGCCCAGGAAGCCCTGATTCTGCGATGTGGCCCCCGCGACTACGAAAATAAGGCGCGAGCCCTGCAGGACCTCATCCAGGGAAGAGGCTTCACATCCCAAGGTTTGAACATATTCCGCTGGCAGCCACGGATCGTATGCCCGAACGCGGCAACCGAACGGGCGAAGCAATGGCAAGATCGCACGGCCGAGATCGCCTAACCCGATAAACCCTACCTCCTGCCGGAAGAGAGAGAACGCCTCGAGGTTCGCGGCCAACCCGTACTGCTCGGTACCCTGGCGGAATTGGCGATCTGACTTGGTGATGCCGCGGGCCAGGTCAATGGCCATGCCCAGTGCGGCCTCCGCCACGGGCTCTGCGAATACCGGACTTGTATTGAGTACACGTATGCCGTGGCGAAAACAGTAGGCATAGTCAATGTTAGGAAGAAAATTGCCCTCCACATTGAACACTGCCCGGAGCGACGTGGCGCGCTTCAGGCGTGATTCAGGCAGGTCAATCTGACCGATGATGATTTCTGCCTTCGCGGCTCTGTCTTCAAAGATTCCATCTGTGACGGGGCCGACTTCGTGAATAACCACAACCCCAATGGCGCGCAGCCGAAGCAGGTCGTTCTCATCGAAAATGTCGGACGCTATCCGTGGTGCCGGGGCAAGGAAGATGCATTTCGACGTGCTGTGCGGCATGGAATCTCCTGAGGTATGGTTGCAGACCGGCGTCGAAGGAGCGGCCGTTTGTTCGTATCACTTCAGGTGGTCGGCACGATCGGAAGAATCAGCGCCGAGGGATGCTCGGCATCGTGATAGATCGTGTTCGTCGCCGGAACTGATTTTCCGCCGACTCCGGCGTCATCACCCGTATTCTGGTTTTTATCGAAACGAGGGAAATTGCTGCTGCTGACCTCCAGTCGCAGCATGTGTCCCTTGTGGAAGACGTTGGCTGTTGCCCATAAGTCCACGGTGAACTTGTAAATCTGGCCTGGGCTCATGCGTTCTGCCTTTTCCTGTGAATTGCGATACCGCGCGCGAACAATTCCTTCTGTCAGGTTTTGCGCGAATCCGTCTGGCCCGACGTCCACCAACTTGGCTGTAAAGTCGGTATCAACCGCGGAGGACTTGGCGAAGAGTTCGAGTTGGACAGGTCCGGTCACTTCGAGATCCTGCTCCAGCGGAGGCGTCGAGTAGATCAAAACATCAGAGCGCGCTTCCACCGCGCGCTGGTCGCGGGCCCCGGGTCCGAGGTGCTCGGAGTCACAACATAAAGGACCACCGGCCGTGGGCGAGGGGTTTGCAGGATCGTATACGTACTGGTCAGGTTTGTCCGAGCGAGGAGCCGATGCGACCAGACTACCGTCGCCCATCGCCGAGTTCGCCTTTCCCGCCGAATGCAGGAAGTATCTGGTGTTACTGGCACGAACGAGAGGCCAGTCATCCTCCTCACGCCATTGGTTGGCGCCCATAACAAAAAGCTTCACGGGCTTGGGATGGGAAAATTCGTTGGCAATGTTCTTGAAGAGATAGTCATACCAGCTCAAAGTAATTTCATCTTCGTCAAATGGGGCGGCGGGGCCAAAGTCTACATCGCCAATCTTACGGCCGGACCCGGCGTGCCCGCCGATCGTTACCAGGAGATGTTGTCCACGGCGCGCGGCTTCGTCCTTGCCATGCAGCTTCACTCCGACGTAGTTGCGTAAGGAGCCGCCCAGAAAAATGTCATACCAGGCTGCGACTGTCAGAGAGGGTACCCCGATGTCCGCATAGTGCTCCTCGATAGACCACCTCTTCCAATAATCGTCATAGCCGGGGTGTGCCAGCCAGTCGAGAAAGTACGGAGCCAGAGAATGCAGGAAGTCTGCATCGGAGAATGCCCGCGGCAATTCAAAAAGCGGGTATTGAGTAAGAGGAAGTTTCGCAATACCGTTCAACGCATTTGTGTGACTTCGCACAAAGCGGTTAAGCGTGTCCTGGGCCAGACCTGAAGTCCACGATTCGTTGAACCACTGTTCAAAAGCACCGCCCTGGTACGTCCACCCATCGTGATAGTTGCTCGCGGTAACGACCGGACATATTCCGGCGAGATGCGGCGGATGTGCAATCGCAGCCAGCATCTGGGTGGCCCCGACATACGAGCCTCCATACATTCCTACTCTGCCATCGGAATAAGGCAGTGCCGCTGCCCACTCGACGGTGTCGTAGCCGTCGTTCGATTCGTGCAGAAATGGATACCATTCGCCGTCCGATGTGTAGCGTCCGCGAACATCCTGGTTGATCACGACGTAACCGCGGGCCGCTCCCTTATGGCCAAAATCGACGTCGCCGTCGCTGTGTTTATCGTAGGGAGTTCGCGTGAGAAGAACAGGGAATTTTCCTGGGGCCATTGGCCGGTAAATATCAGCACGAAGCACCGTGCCATCGCGCATTGTTATCGCGATGCCGTGTTCAACGGTCACGGCATAGGGCTCAGCTGCAAGAACAAATTGCGGAACGAGAGTCAGAATCGCGAACGCGCTGATCAAGACAACCTTATTGATAGGCCACATATTCAGGTTAATCACTCCTTTTCCGCGAGCTTTTCCACCAGCCGGATCAAACCAAAACGTTCAGGAACGTGAAACGAATCGCTCATAGGAGCTTGCCATGTTACCGCTTGCTGATGCGAAGGCGGCCCCTGGCTCCGAAACAGGTTGATGCGCATCGTGTTTCCGATGGCTGAAGAACGCGCGTCGATCGCAGCCAAGGGAATGCGCATCGCGCCGTACCAAGTGTGCGTGGCTTCATCAATGCGCGCCTTCACTTCAAAGCCCGAGTTCCAGGTCCACCCGTCTTCGTGGTGCGGCTTGCTGAGGTCAATATCGAGGTCAACCCATTCGCCCTGCGGAGAAAGTTCAAACTCCTTATAGCGCTTGATATTCGTGAAATCGGAGCCGACGAAGACTTCGGCGACGTCCCAATTCCATAGTTCGTTGGTCTCTTTCTGAGTATTCGGCGCAGGCTTAAGGTGGAGCTCCTCATACGGGCAGACGAACAGGAAGTAGAGATTGTTCTTCGTCCAGCGCGTGCGGACCTCGGTGCGATACCGGGGAACACTCTTCCCGAAACTATCTTTCTCCATGTACACCGGGCGTGACGCGCGCCAGAACGCCGACGTGGGATCGAGACCAAGCGGGACATCTTGAGCTGCGTGGACGCTCTCGATCACGGCGTGGTCCGAACCTACTGCCCTGCCAGATACAAACAGCATCAGCAGCAAGATATTAACGAAGCCATTCATCAAGGTGCTCCTGTACGAATGCGTCATCTTGTAGATGCGGATAGGATCTGCACACGCGATCGATTTCCGCGCTCTGGCCAGGAGAAAGTTCCTCCTTGGGATCGAGACACCAGCGTCCTTCGAGCAAGCCCTGACGCCGCAATATCTCATGGATGCCCGGAATACATCCCTGAAAATTGTGGGCGGGATCGAAGATGGCGGCATTCGCATCCGTGATTTGCTGCGCCAGCGTCAGCAGTTCGCCGGGAACCGGGTCGGAATGTCGCTTGGCAAGGGCGAGGTGAGAAACTGCAATCTGCGTCCACACCGCCCAATGCCCCAGCAAGCCGCCAGCGATTCGTAGCAGCTGAGTGCCGAAGTCAAACTGAGTGAGCAGGTCGTTCAGAATGTTGTCATCGTTTCCCGTGTACAGAGCGACTTCCTGGGCGCGGCCTGACTGCGCCAGGGCGCGAACGACGTCGAGCGTTTGATAGCGGTTAAACGGTGCGATCTTAATCGCGACCACGTTTTCAATCTCAACGAACTGGCGCCAGAATTCGTAGGACAACAGTCGGCCCCCAACGGCGGGCTGCAAGTAGAAACCGACTAATGGGATCACGGTGGCAATGGCGCGTGCGTGCTCCAGAAGCTGAGGAATGGTTTCGTCTTTCAGATCGGCAAGACTCAACAGCGCAGCATCGTAGCCCAACCTGGCGGCGAGTTCCGCTTCGGCTGACGCCTGCTTGCGTCCGCCGCAAACGCCCGCAATCTTCACGATGTCACTGCTCCGACTCTCTTCGTCAGCCAATGCAAGCACCGGTTCCAGCAATCCAATCTTGGGATCGCGAATGGCGAACTGGGTGGTGTGAACTCCCACGGCGATGCCGCCTGCGCCTGCGGCCAGATAGTACCGCGTCAGAGCGCGTTGGCGGCGCTCGTCCAGCTTGCGCTGGGAGTTCAGAGCCAGAGGATGGGCGGGAATCACCAGGCCCGAACGCAGTTTCTCGCACAATTGCATCAGAAGTTTCCGTCCCGTGTCTGAAAGTGCGTTGGCTTATTCAGCATTGCACCGCCGGCGCGAATCCAATTTGCAATCCATTCGACCATTTCTTTCGGTCGCACCGTGGGACTTCCGAAAAGACCACGCGCCTTGTTGACGTCGCTCAACAAGGCGCTGGAACCTTCCGTGGAGGAAACAAAGGTGGGTTCGATGCCAAAATGGTGGCCAAATTCGAGCGCGAGTTCCCGCACCGAAAGCGTCTCGGGTCCCGTGATGTTAACGACCATGGGTGGCGCCTGGCAGTGGGCGAATGACCGCAGGCACCACGAGTTGGCATCACGTTGCCAGATCACGTTCACTCGCGGCATGCACAGATCGATGGGACGGCGCTCGAATACAGCCTGCCCAATATCCACAAGAACTCCGTAGCGCAGCTCGACCGCATAGTTCAGACGCAGGATGACCACTGGTGTGCCCCATCGCATCGATCCATATTCGAACATGCGCTCGCGGCCCAGAGCCGATTGCGCATACTCGCCGACGGGACCAACCGGTGTCGTCTCCACCGCTCCACTTTCCGCCAGCGGACGCAGCGGGTAAACATTTCCCGTGGAGAACGCGACGACTCGGGAATTGCGGTAGCGTTCGGCGACCAGTCCGGGCAAATAGGTATTCATAGCCCATGTCAGATGTTCTTCCCCAGCCGTGCCGAATTTTCGCGCAGCCATGAAGACGACATTCGGAATATCGGGAAGTTTGTCGAGGGAATCCCGATCGAGCAAGTCACAGGCGATGGTTTCGATCCCCTGCGCAGCGAGTTCGGAGGGCAGTTGGTCATTCGTGAATCGGGCTACCGCGATCACCCGCTTCTTGACGCCTGCTTGGTCGATCGCGCGTCGCGCAAGACGGGCCAGGCTTGGACCCATTTTGCCACCAGCGCCGAGAATGAGAAGATCGCCGTCCATCGCCGCCATCGCCGAGGCAGTTTCTTCGTCGGGGCGTGACAGCAATTCTTCCAATTCTGATTCTGTTTTGATCTTCACGGTCATCCGAGCTCAAATCCCGCAATCGCGTAAATCGCATTTCCCTTTTCGCACAGTTCCTTTCCACGGGCCATGCGCACGAGATGCCGCTGTGGAGAAAATCCGAGGTCGCGGGCTAGGGCCACCGCGTCTTGATTCCGGGGGAACAGGTCCCAGGACCAGGCACATCTCGTGTTCTGTATGCGGTCCTCGATCATGCGACGAGCCGTGCCCGGATTCTCGCTGATGCACGGCCCCAGATACGCGGACATGCGTCCCGGCCTGGAAAACAAATACGATTGCGAAATTGATCTCGGACGGTTGAGCTGTGTGAGTCTCTCGAGAAGCTGTGAACGGTCAGCTCCGAACACCAGTAAATCTGAATCGCGCCACGGTTCCTCCACCGATGTTCGGTCGGCCGGGAACTGTGCGGCGTTTTCGCCCGGGCGCGACCAGCGCTCGATTTCCTGCTCGCTGCGAAAACCGAATCTCTCGTAAAGCGGCTTGCCCAGTTCGGTGGCATCGAGTTTTATCGTTTCGATTCCCATCTTGTCGGCCTGCTCTAATGCGTTCGCCAGCAGCTTTCTGGCTAGGCCCCGGCGCCGGTATTCTGGGCTCGTCAGCACCATCCCGATCCACGCTAGCCGGCGCCCATAGCAAAGCAGAGTCGTGGTCGCAGCCAGATGGCTATCCACTTCCATTGTCAGGCAGCCATCCGGACTAAGTTGCAGCAGCGTGTGCCAGTCTTCCTCGGTCTGGTTCCAACCCACCTGTGCCGATAACTGAGTTGCAGCCGGAATCTCTTCGGCGTGTAACCTGCGCATTTTCTCGCTGCTAGATTCCGTCATGCGCAATTCTTCCGAAACCAGCGCGCGAAGTGTGGCAGCGCAATTTCAGGGTCTGCGATCTCCGGGTGCCACTTCTTTTCCCACTCAAAGGAAAGAAAGCGTTCGTATGCGAGCCGGTCCAGAACGCCTTTCAAATCGAGCAAGGGAAAAACGCCCTCGCCGGTCAAGACATACTTCCAGCCGTCATGATCGAACCGCAAATCCTTGATGTGAATATGGCGAATGGCCGCTTTTAACAGGGCGGCGCCTTCCGCGGGTTGTTCCCGAGTCGCGGCGAAACTGTTGGCTGGGTCCCAAACGGCACCCACTCTTTGGCAGGCCGCTTGCGCAAGAATTGCTGCTGTCTCCTTCGCAGCCGCAAAATCACCGTGGTTTTCGATCCAGACCTCCACTCCTCTCGCTTCAGTGATCTCCGCCAGCGTCCGAACGGAATCCGCGACCCACTCTTGCGTTGAGGCACGGTCTGCACCGGCGTGGATCGTGTCACCGAAAACTCGCACTCCCGGCGCACCCAATTCCGCAGCGAGATCCGCCATCCGTTCCCCTTCGATTATCCAACGTCCACGCTCGGCGGCATCGGGCGAATCAAAGCGGCAACTCGTGTCCAGGCATGAGATGGTTAAAGCGTGATCCGCTAATGCCCGTTTCGTGGATGCCAGTTCCTTTCCTGAAAACACCGGCAACTTCCACAGAGAGTCCTCGCCCTGGACAAAACGCAACTCGATGCCGTCATAGCTCTCGCCCACGGCTATCGCGATGATTTGTGGCAGCGTCCAGTCCGGGCAGGCCAGCGTCGAGAACGAAACTTTCATGTTCATGTCATTCGGTCCAGCATGGAAGTCGTCACACGATTCTCTACGTTCTTGCCGGTGAAGAATCTTTCCAGGTCATCCAGCACCACGCGTGCGATCCCTTCGCGGACTTGACGTCCACTCCCCGCGATATGCGGCGTAACAATTGCACCTTGCATGGTCCGCAAAGGATGCCCTGCGGGAAGCGGTTCCTGCGGATCGGTCACGTCGAGGGCACAGCGCAGCCGCCCGCGCTGCACCTCTTTCCCGAGAGTATCCAGATCGATCAGGCCACCACGGGCAATGTTGATGACACACGCGCCGTCCGGAAGGTGCGCCAGATTTTGCCGACCCAGGAGGCCCCGGGTTTGTTCGGTCAACGCCGCCGTCAGGACGAGAAAATGAGCCTGGGTTAGCAACTTCTGCAAGCTCGCGAAACGCACGGGATACTGACGCGATAGAGAGCGCGGAGCGTACGGGTCATGAACCAACCACTTGATGTCGAATCCTCGCAGCAAGTCCACCAGCGCGCGACCGATCCGGCCGAACCCGATCATCGCTACCGTCTGCCCGATCAGCGATTCAGAACTACCGTGGAGGTGTACCTCTTCATAAATCCGGTTCGACCGCTTTCGCAGTTCGGAACGATAGAAGTCTACATTGCGTGCGCAATACAAGAGCAGAGCAGCGCCCAGCTCAGCGGTGGCGCGCGCCATGGGAGCGGGAGCGTTGGTGATGGTCAGGCGTTTAAACAGAGATCGCGGGAAGCGCGATTTCACTTCTCCTCCACAGTGGGCAATCATGCGCAGTTGCGGGGCCAGAAGCGGCAAGTCGTCGCCGAAATGAGGGCTGTCCCATGTAGTCACCAGCGCCTCTGTCGTGCTCAACCGCCGCCTGAAATCCACGGTGAGTTTGCTGGTTTCGTGCCGTTCCCATCGGAAAAGACGGCTCAAGCGCTGTTGCTCTTGCCGCGAGAAAAATGACGCAAACAGTTCTTTCCCGGCACTAATCAGAAGGGAGGGGCGGCGCATGGCGGGACCGAGTATAGCATTCGCATGGCGACTATTTCTTTCCTTTGTTGTTTCTTGGCTTCTATTTCAGCACAAAACAAAGTATAAGGAAGCCTGGCTTTTCCATGGCAAGCGCAAACTCCGTCGACTACGTGGTCATTGCCCTCTACGCGCTGCTGATGGTGCGGGTGGGCTTCTACGTTTTACGCTTCAACCGGGGCGCGGCCGAATATTTTCGTGGCGGAAGCCGCATTCCCTGGCTGGTCGCCGGGCTGAGCTGTTTCATGGCCGGCTTCAGTGCCTGGACCTTCACAGGAGCAGCCGGCGTCGCCTATCGCTCGGGCATCGCGGTCATCGGACTCTACATCGGGAACGCTTTGAGTTTCTTGCTCGGCTACTTCATCTTCGCCAAGCGCTGGCGGCGCAGCCGCATCACCACGGTAATGGAATATCTCTCCGGCCGCTTCAACCCGACTACCCATCAAGTCTTTTCCTGGACCACCATCGTGTTCCAGCTGTTTACCAGCGCCAGTACGCTGTTTGGGCTTAGCCTCTTCGTATCTTCCGCCTGCGGCTTCCCTGTGACCTGGACTATTCTCGGCGCGGGCGCTCTCATCGTTTTTTATTGCGTGCTGGGCGGCCTATGGGCCGTGGTCGTCACAGATTTTCTGCAAGCCTCCATCCTCATGCCGTTTTGCATGGTTCTCGTCGTGATGTCTCTCGCCCGCGTGGGCGGAGTGACCGGCTTGGTGCATTCTCTGCCTCCGGAAATGAAAACGCTCCATGTTTCAGGGGAGTTTGGCTGGCTCTACATCGCCTCATGGACGATCATGGTCGCGTTCGGCTACAACACAAGCGCCATGGCGCAGCGCTACTTCAGCGTGGACGACGAACGCTCCGCGCGCAAAATCGCATTGCTGTGCTGCGGACTGTTTTTCGTCGGCGCGTTCTTGTGGTTCATTCCGCCCATGGCGATGCGCGTGGTCTATCCGGAACTGCCCCGCATGGGCCTGCCCAATGCCGACGAGGCAGCATATGCGGTCGCCAGCCTGACCCTGCTGCCGCACGGCCTGATCGGAGTCATGTTGGCGGCCATGTTCAGCGCCACCATGGCCAATCTGTCGGCCCAGTTCAACGTGAAATCCGGGATTCTCACCAAGGATGTATATCAGTCGCTGTTCCGCAAGAGCGCTGGAGAACACGAACTGCTTGTCGTGGGTTGGGTCACCACGTTCTTGATCGGGGGAGCGACGACTGTCATCGCCGTGATTATGGCGGCCAGCGGGCAGAGCGTCTTCCAGATCATGCTGACATTCAACACGCTGATGTCGCTGGCTTACGGGCCTCCTGCGTTGCTGGGGCTGGTCGTACGCCGGACGCCGCCCTGGTCCGGCTTGGCCTCATTCGCCACCGGACTTATTTTGGGCATGCTCGGCGCCTTCGTGTATCACTGGTCGCTCATTCAGCAGGTCGCGATCATTATTCCCGCGTCCTTCGGAATCTTCTTCCTGACCATGCTGTTCGACCGGGGAGATACGCCCGGGCGGGCGCTGCTATTCCGGAACCTGAATACGCCCGTCGACGTTGCCACGGAATTGAAGGATTCCGCCGACTTCACTGCCCCCGTGTTCCGCTTTCTGAGCCGCACGATTTCTTTCATTGGATTGTTGAGCCTGGTGTTGCTGTTCACCGTGCCGCCCAACCAGCGGATCACGGTTGTGTGGTTCGCTGCACTCACCATTGCGGTGGGAGGGTCTCTATGGTTGGTGCGTGGGACGGCAAACGCCGAAAAAACTGCGGTTGACAGCAACGGCTTGCCCATTCCGGCGCGGCTTGAGTAATTCTCGAACTATGATTCGTCTTGGATTGATCGGCTGCGGAGCACATTCGGAGAGCGGGCACGCCATCCCGCTTGCTCGATTTAAAGCCGCGCATCCCGCCGAAATCCTGCTGGCTGGGGTTTGCGACCTGCGAATCGAACGCGCGCTGGACTTCAGCAGAAAGTATGGCTTTCTGGCGGCTTATCGGAACGTCGACGATATGTTGAGGCAAGAAAACCTCGACGGCTGCATCGCCGTCGTGCCGCCGGAAAACATTTCTGAACTTGGAATCAAACTCCTGACCTTGGGTATTCCATGCGTGGTCGAAAAGCCTCTCGGCGCATCACTGGCCGATGCGCGGGCGCTCCGTGATTCCGCTGTCGAAACGAAGATCTCGAACATGGTTTCCGTGAACCGGCGGTTTATGCCATCTCTTAACCGCGCGATCGAGTGGGCGCACAACGCCGGCCCTCTTCGCTATGTGCTCTGCACTCTCGCGAGGCACGCGCGCCAGGAACCGGAGTTCCTCTGGGCAACAGCAGTTCACGCGGTAGACACTTTGCGCTTTATCGCGGGTAACGTTGTCGCATTTGACCTTCGCACTTTGAAGACGCCCGCGGGAGCAACGGCGTGGTATGCCCTGGACCTGCTATTCGAGAACGGAATTTCTGGACGTGTCGATGTGCTGCCTACAACTGGAATGGTGGAAGAAACCTATGATCTGTTCGGCGACGGCTTTCGCGCATCGGTTACTTGCCCCTTCGGTCCGCAACTCGGGTGGCGCTGCTTCCGGGACGGTCGACTTATCGAAACGGAAAATGTCCCCGCTGACACGCCTGAAGATGTGGTGAACGGCTGCTATGACGAAGCCGCCGCGTTTATTCAAGCCCTAAGCGGCGGTACTCCAAAGCCCTCGATTGCCGAGGTTTTTCCGTCGGTCGAACTCTGCTTCGCGATCGCTCGGACTGCGAACGCGGGCGCGACTACGTAACAGAGGTCGTTGATCGAGAGCCGTCAGACGCCCTTTCGCCAGCCAGGATCGTTCTCCCCCTTGAGTTCTATGGTGATGGAACCGTCCGGATTGAGCGGCTGTTCACATGCCCAGGCGACCGCCTTCTTCATGCCGGGACGAATCTCGAGTTGTGCGGACAGACTCACCTTGCCGCTGTAACCTCTGGGAAGTAGAAAGGAAGCTTGCCGCAGGCCGCCGCCATGCGGATGTCCAGCGTCGAGCGCGCCTCTCAAGCCGATTTTCCCGTCGTGACTCGCCAGGTGCAGCCAGAGGACTCCCGGAACCCCAGCCGCTCCTCGGTTGCTGACACACACTATCACTTCAAAGGTGTCATATCTCTTTCGTTGCCACACCCAGGAAGGCCGCAGGCGGTATCCCAGGCTGGTCCGGAGGCGTTCGAATCCGCGAGGGTAAATCTCGTTGTATCGCGCCAGATTGTCCGCTTCGGTCCACAGAGACCAGTAATTCGCCCGCACATCCAGAACGTGCAGCATGTAATTTTCCATCATGTTGATTCCAGCTGCGTCCTGTTTGAGTGTCTGCGTGTCGTACTGGCGGAAGTAGCCATCCTCGAGTATGGCCGCCGTCCAGGGCGGACGATTGGCGAGTTCTTCGATCTGAATCGGTTCCTCGACGACAATGCTGTCCGATCGCATCCACGCGCCTGCCCGCACGGCCATGTCAATCACGGTGCGATTGCCGACGTTGCTGATATCCGGCTGCGTATTGACCGCGAGCGGCGTTTTCTTCCATGTGTCGAGCTGACGCGCCGTCATGTTCACGAAAGTTCGCTCCGCTGTGACATAGTCCGGGAAAGGATTGGGAAAGTTGCTGGTGTGTCCTTCGCCCCAGAACCCGTACTGCATCAGATCCATCCATTCGATCAGAGGATTGCCCTCAAACTCTGCCGCCAGTAGATCGTTCAACTCCGCGAATGCTTTCTGAAACTCGGGATGGTCATAGCGCGGCTCTCGGTACTCCCCGTCGCCCTTTTCAGGGATCCGCCCGATTTTCACCAGGGGAATGCGCTCGCGCAGAAATGGCGGTAGGGCCACTTGTTCCGGTTGGAATGAGGTATTCGAGAGCTGAATTCGAAACGCAACGCGAAGTCCTTTGCGCTTGGCTGCGTCCATCGTCAGGGCCCAAACCGGATCGAGATCGAGCCGTCCGGGGCGAGATTGCACGTTGCGCCAATCGCAGCGAATGTAGAGAACATCCACGAAAGGCAGGCTTGAGATCTTCTCCACGTGCTGCTCGAGTGTTTCCCGGCCCGCTCGCGCCGCCAGCGACGGCCCACTCTCTTCCCAGCTGTAGCCGACCAGTCCGAGTCCCGGATTGCGGAGGGGGCGTTCGGACGGCGTCGTAAAGAGCACCGTTTGCCAACCTTGATCCTGTTCGATATCAAACGGACCCTGATTCAGACGCTCTCCTTCGGCCGGACCAAAGCTAGGGTCACAGCCTTGCGCAAAGCTGGTTGAATCGCCGGCCAGCGCTAACACAGGGAACAATGCAGCACCTTTCAGAAGATCTCTGCGACGCATTTCCGTGGTTTCCTCTCGGGGAATCTTGTCAAGGGCGCGAAAAAATCATTCTGACAAACTATAAAACCGCTGGCCTAATTTCGCACGCCGGCGCCGTTGAAAAGCAAGGTCAATCCCTCGGAGTTGTGGGCGACGCTGACATCGGCGCAGTTGTTCAAGATAAAATCGGCACCCGCGCGCCGCAACTCTGCCTCTTCGACGGTGGTGCGGAAAGCGATGACCCTGGCCCCAGCGGCCTTGCCGGCGCGGATCCCCGCGGGGACATCTTCCACGACAACGCACTCGGACGCGGGAAACCCCAACTTTGTAGCGGCCTTCAGAAATGGTTCTGGATGCGGCTTGCCCAGCGTCACATCGGTAGAGGTCACAATCCGCTCTGGAACCGGCAAACCCGCCGCGCGCAGCCGGACTTCAGCCAGCGATCGCGTGCAGGAAGTCGCAATCGTCCAACGCTTCGCCGGAAGTTGCAGCAGCAATTCGCGCGCGCCGGGAAGGGTTATGATTCCGTCCGCGTCCTGCATCTCGCGACGCTCAATCTCGCGGTTTTCCGCCGCGTGGTCAGCATTCGGCAAATACTCCCGCACCGTGGCTAGACTGGGCCGGCCGTGGACGCGCGCAACAACCTCCTCGGGATCAAAACCGTGTTCCAGGGCCCATTGCCGCCAAACTCGTCTAACCGCGGGGGTCGAATCGACCAAGACACCGTCCAAATCAAACAGCACACCGATGCAACGAATCTCGGTCATTTCCGGCCTTGTGAGACCGCGGATAGAGACCTGTGGAACTTCTGATGAGCAAGCATTTGATTGTCACTTTACTTTCGTTTACTGCATCATGTGTTTCTAATTCTTTCTTATTGCATTTGAGGAAGGCTGCCCCGTCCCGGTTAGTCGAAGGCATTTCCCGGTTCGGGTAGCTCTGCTAGGCGGCGGTTCGCATTTTGACGGAGCACGCGAAGCTGCACTCAAAAATGCTGGAAATGACGGCGGGGCGGATGTCCAAGCCCCGTTTGAGGTAGTTCGGGGGGCCCTGGGATCCCGGCAGCATTGCTTTTGTTTCTTCATTTTTCTTCATTTACTATTCTTTGTTTACTTTTAGTTTCCAATGTGATAAAAAGCTCAGCGATAGAAACTCGCCGCAATTTTTGGGGGGATCACTATGAGGTCGGTGACGCGCTTTACGCTACTTCTCACCCTGCTAACCGTTTTGGGCATCGCCCATTCAATGTTCGGGCAAGGAACTGACTTGGGCACGATCCAAGGCACTGTGAAGGATCCAAGCGGTGCGGTGATTGCCAACGCGACGGTGACCGTCATCGACGTCGCGACCAATGCTCCGCGGCAAACCAATGCGAACGGTGCGGGCGACTTTGAGGTCTTTGGTCTAAGGTCTGGCCGCTACAAAGTCTCGGTAACCGCCTCCGGGATGAACACAGAAGTGATAAACGATGTTGTGGTGAACGGCAGCAAGACAGTCGGGCTCAGCGTAACTTTGCGCGTATCTAGTGTCGCCGAAAAAGTGGAGGTCTCGGCACAAGCGGTGACCATTGATACCGAGGACCCGACCATCAGCGACACCATTGGTCATCAGACGGTTATTGAGCTCCCACGCGACACACGCGATATCTATTCGTTTCTGTATTTGAACCCGAATATCACGGGAGCGGATGAACCGGGAGATTTCAAGTTCATCGGCGGGCAGAGTTATGGTGGCAGTTTCTCGGTAGACGGTCAGCGTTCCAACGGAGGCATATTCGGTTCTCAAACCGACAGCAAGCCTTCTCTCGAAGCGGTCGACGAGCTCAACGTTCTTTCCAACAGCTTTAGCGCTGAATACGCGGGCACGGCCAACATTCGTATTACCACCAAGCGTGGGCAAAATCAGTTTCACGGGTCAATGTTCTACAACAACGCCAATTCCGCGCTGGCCGCGCTTTCGCTTCAGGACCTTGCCGGGATTGCCGATTTTTCGCCGAACGCGTTTGCTTCTAAGTATCCGACGCCTTATTTCAACATCAACGATCTCGGCGGATCCATCGGCGGTCCGATTAAAGGGCTAAAACGTACATGGTTTTTTGCCGCTTATGAACGGGACTACGACGTGTCGCCGGTGAACATCTCATCAACGAAACTTCCTAATCCGGCGCTTTGGACAGGCAACTTTTCCGGGATGACGGATAATACTGGGAATTACCAACCCGACGTGCCCGCCGGTGTCGTGCTCACAACACAAGAGATTGCTACCGATACGGTTGGTGGCGCGGGCTTGCAGTTTTTACAAATACCATCGCGGCTATTGAACCCGTCAGTACAGACTCTAATCAGCAAGTACTTTCCGCACATCGGTTTGGCGGCGCCCATTAATCCGGAGACTGGCCGGATTCCGAGCTACCAGACGCAATTGCCTGGACGGGATACGCTGGATACCGGTTCTTTACGCATCGATCATGACTTCAGCGAAAAAGATCACGTTTATGCCAGCTACAACACGTCAGCCGAAACGAGCGCGACTAGCCCGGTTGTATCGCCCTACACGGGACTTGGTCTAACGCAAAACAATCGTCAAAACCAAACCGTGGCTCTTTCTTACACGCGGATCTTCAAGACGAATCTCGTCAATGAAATGCGCGGAGGGTTCAACAAACAGAATTTGCTGGAACACAGCAACACTACCTTGCAGGGTTTCCTCTCCGGCATAGGTTTTGACGCTGCTGATATCGCCGCTTACGGTTCAGTCGTGGGTCAATTTGCGCTCAGCACCTTCGGGCATCCCGCCATAAGCTTCAACAATAGCTTTGCTACGTTCACAAATGGTGGTCGCAATACTTACCGGCCTCAGAACCAGGATCTGATTACTTTCGGAGACACACTCACGTGGGTAGTGGGGAAGCACAACTTGCGAATGGGAGCGGACTTTGTGCGCAATCAGGCGGTGGACGGATTTGCTCTCAACCGCGGCAACCCGCGAGGCTCGATGACCTATACGAACCCCGGTACCTGTGCCAACGATCCCTGCTCCAACGCAGATACGTTCACGGAATTTCTGCTGGGTCTACCCCCGACGAGCGCCAGCTATGTATTGCAGGCCCGGCCTCCCATGAATGTTTATAACTGGGAGGAAGGATACTTTGCTCAGGACGACTGGAAAGTTTCATCGAAGCTCACGCTAAACCTGGGCCTTCGGTATGATTTAGCGACTCCCTTTATCGAAAAAAACGACCTGCTGATCAACTTCGACCCGAACGGCGCAAATCCCAACGGAAATCCGGGAGTGTTCATCATTCCTTCGGCGAAAACCCTGCCTTATGTGGACACGCGAATCGCCAGCTATGGATATATAACTGCCGCGCAGGCGGGCTTGGGCCGTGGTCTTGTCCATACCGACGATAATAATTTCGCTCCCCGCCTGGGTTTTGCCTACAGTTTGGGGAGTAAATCGGTATTGCGTGGGGGCTGGGGCATCTTCTATCCGACATCGGCGGCGCAGGGAATTCGTGACGCCATCGGAACCAACCCATTCAATCAGGGAGTTACTTCGAGAACCACACTGCAAGGATGGCCAAGCGCTTCGCAGGATGGCATCAGTCCCATTACCGGTGGAACCCTTAAAGGATTTGGCAATGCTGTGACGGCCAACGCCATACCCTTGAACATCCAAACGCCACGCATCCAGCAATATAACGCCACGTTTGAACGCGAGATCATGCACGATGGAACTCTGCGCGTTTCTTACCTCGGCACACACATGGGTGGCTTGATTGCAGGTAAAGACCTGGACGAACTCGCGCCGAGCAATATTCCCTTTGGGACAACCCAGGGAGTCGGAACCCCTCCTCCTCCACCGTATTGCGATCCCACGCAGGGAAACTGCGCCTACTCGACTCAGGATTTGAAAGCACTGCCCTTCCCTCTGGTGGGAGAATTTCTGCTCACCTACGGAAACTTCGGGCATGGAAACTCCAACTCCTTCCAAACCGAATTCACGCGGCGTTACAAGAGCGGCCTCATGTTGGATATGTCCTACACCTATCTTGATCAGAAAAGCAGTGCTTTGGATACTGCGAATTCCAGCCTGGGAGGAATCGGCTACAACCCATTTAATCCCAATGCGGACTACGGCACGGATGGTTACGTATCCAAGCACCGTTTTATAGCCTATGGAATTTATGATCTGCCGATCGGACGGAGCCATAGAATTGGCAGCTCCTTTTCTAAGCTGGCCGACACCTTAATCGGCGGCTGGCAAACCACGTTCAATATGTTTGCCAAGTCCGGACAAGGCTTCACCCCATTTTGGATCTGCGACGACTGTGATCCAGTAGAGCCGGGGAACATCGCGGTTTCATCGATCGATGCTGTCGGAGATTTCAATGCCGAGCCCTCATTCCGGCCGGTAGTGTTGAACAACAACATCAATACCGGAAAGAAAGGCAGTAACGCCATCATCTGGAATGCCAGTTCGTTCGGCCTGCCCACGGTAGGAGCTGACCTGTTAAGCAACCCGGCTGTTGCCAAGAGAAATTCACTGGTTGGGCCAGGCGCTTGGGGCGTGAACTTAGGGATTCACAAGGCCTTCCCAATAGGAGAGCGTTTCGTTGCGACCTTAGGAGCTGATTTCGATAACATCTTCAATCACCCTCTGCTTGCCCCTGATGCCAACTTCGGCGGCGGTGGCGGCACCTTCGCGCAACTGGGCGACTTCAACATCAGGGTCGATCAAAACACCGGGGCGGTGTTGCCGATTGCGGCTGCGGACGTCAATATCAACTCTCTTTTTGGCCAGCTGACAAATAGCTTTCCCCAGGAAGGTGTGCTCAGCCAGCGGACCATTCGTCTGCGACTGCGAATCACTTTCTAGCCGCTCGCGCCAGGCGGCATGCAGTTGGCAAGCCGGAGGGTTGCACGCACTGGAGTGAATGCTGGCGCGACAGTCTCAGGAACCGATGAAACTCCATATACTTGGCGCATTGTTCGTGGTGGTTTGCTTGACCAGTGCTTTTGCTGATCGGCCCGGAGGTTTTCGCGTCATTGGTCCTGGCGGCGGCGGCGCTATGTTCAACCCCACCATCAGCCCGCATGATCCCAATACGGTGCTAATCTCCTGCGACATGACCGGCTCTTACATCACCCACGATGGGGGACGAACCTGGCGCATGTTCAATCTTCGTGGCGTTGTGACCTTCTTTGTCTTCGACCCACTGGATCCGAAGACGATGTACGCACATGCGACGGCTTTGTGGCGCAGCACGGACGGCGGCGAAAACTGGAATCTGGTCTACCCCGATCCTTCCTCGGTCAAGGGCGTCAAGATGAATTCGGACCATTCCGACGAACAGATCCTTGCTGATCCAGATCCGTTGAACACAATTACAGCCTTGGCGGTTGATCCCTCCAACTCGCAGATCCTTTATGTTGCCGCCGGCACGAAGGAGAGTCCCGCGCTCTTTGTTTCGCGCGACTACGGAAAGAGCTGGCAAAAACAGGTGAGCTTGCCGGATGTTCCGCGCCAGCTATGGGTGGACCCACATTCCGCAGCTGATGCGCGCACGTTGTTTCTGGCAAGCACTCACGCGATCGCGGTGATCAGCTCAGCCGGGGTGCGGAGTCTCCCGATTCCGGCGGCTGTCAGCGATGTTTCTCTGGGCTTTGGTTCAGGCCCTCAGCCGACCATATATGCCACTTCCGAACAAGGAATCCTTGTCTCACACGATGGCGGCGCGAATTGGCGCAAGGGTGAACTGCCGGGCGAGGGAGCGAAAGTGCGCGCCATCGCGACCAGTCTGCGTCATCCGGAAACGGCGTATGTCTCATACGATCATCTGACGCTCGATGGGAAGCGCTGGATCGGCGTGGCGAAGAGCAGCGACTTCGGCGCTGACTGGCAGTTGGTGTGGAAAGAATCTGACGTAGCGGCAAAGAACGTGAAAGACTCATGGATCACCGAGCGCTTCGGGCCAATCTGGGGAGAAAATCCTCTAAACCTGACCGTAGCTCAACAAGACGCCAATTTGGCCTATGGTACCGACCTCGGGCGAACCATGCGGACCAACGACGGAGGCGCGACTTGGGCGGCGGTGTATTCCCGCAAGGTAGATGATGCGGGCTGGACCAGCCTCGGTCTCGATGTCACCAACAGCTACGGAATTCACTTCGATCCCTTTGATGCAAAGCGGCAGTTCATTACTTACACCGATATTGGGCTTTTCCGCAGCGAAGACGGCGGCGTTTCATGGGTTAGTTCAACCGCCGGAGTGCCCAATGAGTGGATGAATACCACGTATTGGATCGTCTTCGACCCTAAGGTGCGTGGCCGCGTGTGGAGCGTGAACAGCTACACTCATGATCTTCCTCGCCCTAAGATGTGGCGGCATAACTCAGTGCTGAGTTACAAAGGTGGCGTTTGCCGCAGTGATGACGGCGGCAGGAACTGGTCCAAGTCGAACACGGGGATGGACGAGACAGGCGCGACGCATATTCTTCTCGATCCAACCAGCCCGGAGCATGCGCGTGTGTTGTACGCAGCCGGTTTTGGCCGAGGGGTTTACAAGAGTTCAGACGGCGGCCATAGCTGGGCTCTGAAGAACAATGGGATCACGCAAGAACAGCCGTTCGCGTGGCGGTTAGCGCGCAGCTCGAATGGAACGCTCTACGTGGTGGTGGCGCGGCGTTCGGAGGATGGAAGCATTGGCAACGCCGGTGATGGCGCTCTGTACTCTTCGACGGACGGAGCTGAGCACTGGCAGTCCGTTTCACTACCTGTGGGAACGAATGGACCGAATGGCCTCGCCATCGATCCACGGTCGCCAGACCGTCTTTACCTCGCTGCCTGGGCTCGAGCAATGGGGGAACACGGAGACGGCGGAGGAATCTTCCTCTCGGAAGATGGCGGCAAGAGCTGGAAGCAGGTGTTCGACAAGGATCGCCACATTTACGACATCACCGTTGATCCGCAAGACCCCAATGTGCTCTACGCTGCCGGCTTCGAGTCGTCGGCCTGGCGATCGGCAGACCGCGGGCTGCACTGGGCGCGTATTCCCGGCTTCAACTTCAAGTGGGGACAACGGGTGATTCCAGATCCTCTGCACCACGATGAGGTCTACATCACGACTTTCGGCGGGAGTGTCTGGCACGGTGCGGTCAATGGGCAACCGCGGGCCGTGGACATCGCCACGCCGGCGCTCGAGCCTGGACGATAGCCGGAGGAACTGCGTGATTAGTCGGCGTCAGTGGCTTTGTGGAATGGGTTTGGTGGCAGGAGCTGGAACAAAAGTAGGCAGGGCGGTCAGTGTGGCCGCCAGGAACGAGGCCCAGCCCGCACCTTTGGAGCTCTCGCAGTACGAGCCAAGAAGTATGCTCCAAGTGCACGAGTCCCATGTCGAGCGTTCGAAATTTCCAAACATCGACTTCCATACCCACATCTCGGGCTCGACAAAGTCAGAAAAGGGAGTGGAGCTCTCGCCGGACCGCGAGTACCTGGGAACTCCACAAGAACTGCTCGCAGTGATGGACCGCAAGAACATTCGGGCCATGGTCAACCTGACCGGTGGATACGATAACGGCCTCGCCGAAGCGGTAGCGAAATACGACCGTGCCTATCCCGGCCGCTTTTACAGCTTCACCGAGCCTTCCTATTCCCGCTTCAAAGAAACGGATTACCCGAAGCTGCAGGCACAAGCAATAGAGCGGGCCCATCGCGATAGTGCGCGCGGCTTGAAGATTCTTAAAACGCTGGGCCTCTATCTTCGTGAAAACATCACCTCAGGCACGCTGGTGAAAATTGATGACGCGCGTTTTAGTCCGATGTGGGACGCCTGCGGCCAGCTTAATCTTCCGGTGGCGATTCACATTTCGGATCCGATCGCGTTCTTTATGCCCACCGATCGCTTCAACGAGCGTTACGAGGAACTGAATCGTCATCCGGACTGGTCGTTCCATGGCGGGGACTTTCCCAGTAATGACGAGTTGATCGCGGCTCGCAACCGCGTCATTGCTCGGCACCCGAAGACGCAGTTTGTCGTGCTCCACGTAGGGAACTTCGCGGAGGATCTACAAAACGTGTCGGAGAATCTCGACCGCCATCCGAACATGTTCGTCGACATCGCCGCGCGCATCGGAGAACTCGGACGCCAGCCGAGGACTGCGCGCAAGTTCTTTGATAAATATCAGGACCGGATTCTGTTCGCCACCGATGCGACCCCGCATGGCGACGAGTTTCCGCAACAGCTCTTCAACGACAAGCTGTATGAAATCTATTTTCGCTTTCTGGAAACCGAAGACGAATACTTCGACTACGCTCCAGCCGACATTCCGCCGCAGGGCCGCTGGAGGATTTACGGGATTGGGCTGCCGGAGACGATCCTTAAAAAGGTGTACTACGAGAACTCCGCCCGGATATTGCGAATCTAAATGCGACGCCATTTCCATCTCTTTGTCGTCCTGACCCTGGCAACTCTGGCGCAGGCGCAGGTGCGCGTGTGGGAAGGGACGCTCGTCCTGCCCACTTACGAAGAGGGGATGCCCGATCCGAATCCTCCGTTCGACCAGTTCACGAGCAACAAGTTCAACTACCCGTATGTGCTGCGGGAGAATCTGACTACCCGCCGCGTGAATCACGACTGGCGCGCCATTTATCTGGAAAACGAATACCTGAAATGCTCCGTGCTGCCCGACATCGGTGGGCACCTTTACACCTGCATCGACAAGATTTCGGGGCAGTCGATGTTCTACGCTAACACCTCCATCAAGAAGGCGGCGGTTGGCTATCGCGGGGCTTGGGCGGCTTTCGGCATCGAGTTCAACTTTCCCGTTTCCCACAACTGGGTCAGCATGTCGCCGGTCGATTTCGCCTTCCATAAGAATGCGGACGGCAGCGTCTCCGTGATTGTGGGGAACGTTGATCGTGTCTACGGAATGGAGTGGACGGTCGAGTTGATGCTTCGGCCCAAGTCAACGCTGCTGGAGGAGCGTGTGACGCTGAGCAACCGCAGCGATGTCAGGCATCGTTTCTACTGGTGGAACAATGCAGCGGCGCGAGTTTCGGACGATTCACAGATTGTTTACCCCATGCGCTTCGCCGCGAGCCATGGGTTCACGGAGGTCGTTCGCTGGCCCGTCGATGAGGACGGCCACGACTTGAGCGTCATCCGCAATCATGTTCACGGCGCGGTATCTCTTTTTACGCACGGAAGCCGCGAGGGCTTTATGGGTATTTGGCACCCCGCGACCAGAACCGGCACGGTGCACTTTGCGGAGTACGAAGATCTACCCGCCAAGAAGATCTGGTCCTGGGGCGTGGACGAAGAGGGCATGGACTGGCGCAAAGCCCTCTCCGACGACGACAGTGGATACATTGAAATCCAGGCCGGCTTGTTTCGCAATCAGGAGACGTATGCTTTCCTGGAACCTCGGCAATCTATCCACTTCTCGGAGTACTGGATGCCGGTGCGGGAGATTGGCGGGATCTCGCGCGCCAATCTTTCGGGAGTGCTCAGTCTTGCGCGCCATGGCAACACCTTGATTGCCGGATTCAACGCCAATCGGGCCCTTCCTAAGGCCACGGCTTCCATCTTGAGCGGCAAGAGCCGCTTATTCAGCGAGACCGTCGATCTCACCCCCGAGCGCGCCTGGACCCACGAGGTTCCCGTCCTCGACTCGCAGACTAAGTACACCGTTGAGATTCGGGATGCAGTGGGAGCGGCCCTGATCAGCCAGACGGAAGGCGAGTATGACTGGACTCCGGAGTCTGAAATTCATGTCGGCCCTCAGCCTTCCTACCATATACCCGACCCGGAGCAGAGAACCTGCGATGACTGGATTCGGCTCGGGAAAGACCTTGAGCTAAACGGGCAGAATCTTCAAGCGCTCGATACCTACGAGGAAACGCTTCGTAGATTTCCCGGCAGCTTCACCGCCTTGAAATCGGCTGGGCGCCTGACCGCGAGCCTGCTGCGATTTGACGAGGCGAGGAGTTTCCTTGAGCAGGTGCACGCGCGCGATACTTCTGATCCGGAAATCTCGTATTACCTCGGCATTACATACGATGAGCTTGGCGAAACGCGGAAAGCACGGCTGTCATACGAGGACGCCCGGCGATTTGCCTCCTTTCGCGCCGCCGCTGCCCTGCGGCTTGGAGAGATGCTGGCGCGGGACGGCGATCTGGATGAGGCCGATCGTCATCTCAGCGAAGCTGTTCGAGCCACACCTGACGACGTGCGTGCTATCGAGGAGTTGGTTGCGGTAAGAATCGCGTCCGGTAAGGTGGAGGATGGAAAGACGCTGGCGCGGAAGGGCATCGCACTTTTTCCGCTGAGCTATCTTCTCAGCGAAGAGCTCGGAGAACCTAACCTCAAACAGCTTGCCAACGACGCAATTCGCGTGCTGAATCTTGCCGCTCAGTACATGCGCCTCGGACTCTACCAGCGGGCGCTCACCGTCCTTTCCCGGAATTATCCCCCGCCGCAGTCCGATCAGATCGAACTGGGCGCGCTTTCACCCGGCAACCATCCGATGATCGCGTATTTCCGCGGTTATTGCCTCGAGCATCTCGGACAGCCGGGAGTTGCCGACTACAAGATCGCGTCGAAACTCTCGACCTCGTACGTTTTTCCCAGCACGGCCGAAGAACTCACCGTCCTGCGTACTGTCGCGCGCACAAACCCTGACGATGCGACGGCGCAATATCTACTGGGCACGTTGTATTTCTCGCGCGGATTGACGGACTCTGCGATTGAAGAATGGTTGCAGGCCCGCAAGTCGAACCCGATAATTCCTGTCCTCGATGCCAGCCTGGGTCTGGCTCTGCTGCACGAGAAGCATGACGCCGATCATGCCCTCTCTGCTTTTCGGGACGGACTGCGGAGCGACGCTACGAACGTCACGGTTTACTTGGGTGCGGATCAGGCGCTCAGCCTTTTAGCAAGACCCGCCAGCGAGCGAGTCCACGTTCTCGAGAACTATCCGAATCTCGCGGATGCGCCTTCCAGCCTGATTTTCGAACTGATTCTCAATCTGGCCGAGGCCGGCGATATTCCACGCGCCGAGAGTCTGTTCCGTAACCGATTCTTTCCGCGCGAAGAAGGCGGGACCAACGTGCGCCAGGTTTGGGTTGAAGTCGAACTGCAAAAGATGCTCGCATCGGCAAAGGACGGTCACTGCGCGGATGCTCTCGATGTGGCAGCGCACTTGGACGCGAAAGTGCCCGAGCTGCCATTTACACGGGACGGGCTGGAACCGCTTCTGCAATCCGCGCGGACGAACTATCAGTTGGGCACTGTTTACGCCAGCTGCGCAAAAGCCGAGGAGGCGACAAGGAGATTCCAACTGGCCTCTGCTGCGTCCGCTCCTGATCAGATGCTCTGGGCCTGGCGGGGGGCGCAGAAACTACCTGGTTTTGATGAGAAGCAATGGCAGGTACGCCTGCAATCCGCTCTTGCGCTAGCGAAGATTCGTAGCGACACCAGCAGCTATACCAGTTGGTGGGACTACACTGCTGGCGCGCTCGCGGGCGCACTGGGCAGCCGGCAAGAAGCGGACCAGAGATTTCAGAAAGCGCTACTGCTCCCCGACCGGATGCTGGCTTACCACTTCACGCGCATGGCACGCGCCGAAGCTGTGCCGAAGCCCCAATGACTAAGTTGCGATCGGTGATAAGCAATCGATGCGGCAGGCACAACACACGAGTTGCACTTAGAAACATGAATCAAAGAATGACGAGGCTAAACGAACACGGTGTCGCAATCTAAGATAGAAATTCTTGCAGATAAGTACTCTCTTGGCCAGGCAGCAGCCGATCACGCCGCGCGCTCTCTCCGGCGGACGCTCCGCAATCAAGGAAACGCCCGCCTCGTAGCCGCCACCGGGGCATCTCAGTTTGAATTCCTGGATGCGTTGACCAGAGCGCCCAACATCGATTGGAGCCGGGTGGAAGTTTTTCATCTGGACGAATACGTCGGCCTGCCTTCCACCCATCCAGCCAGTTTTCGCAAATATCTATTCGAGAGATTGATTCACAAAACCGGAATCACCAGGTATCACCTGCTGGACGGTGACGGCGATCCACACGGGACGGTTGCAAAAATTGGGGCCGAACTCCAGTCGAAACCCGTGGATATTCTCTTTGCCGGAATCGGAGAGAATGGGCACCTCGCGTTTAACGATCCGCCCGCGGATTTTAAAGTGGCTGACCCGTACCTCATCGTTGATCTCGACGAGGCATGCCGCCAGCAGCAGGTGAATGAAGGTTGGTTCGCGAAGCTGACGGATGTGCCTAAGAAAGCGATTTCAATGTCCGTGCGGCAAATCTTGAGCTCCAAGGAGATTATCGTGGTAGTCCCGGACACGCGGAAAGCACGCGCGGTGAAGGCGTGCCTTGAAGGGGAGATTAGTCCCATGATGCCGGCGTCGATTCTGCGCAACCACCCAAATGCTACTATCTACCTCGATACAGATTCGGCTGCGCTCTTAAGTTCGGGAGTTTTCACCGCGCCATAATCTGGCAAATATGCCTGCATCTGCGCAAGTCACTAAGCTGAACGTGCAGCCTATTCGCAACTTGCGCTGGTGGATCGGCGCGCTGCTGTTTGCGTCGACGGTCATCAACTATATCGATCGCCAGACCCTCTCCCTGCTCTCGCCCTACCTCAAACAGCTGTACCACTGGACGAATTCGGACTACGCGAATTTGCTCATCGGATTTCGTATTGCGTACTCGATAGGCCAGAGCGTATGCGGAAGGCTGATGGATCGCGTCGGCACTCGGCGAGGGCTGACCCTTTCTGTTCTCTGGTACTCGATCGTATCGATGGCCACTGCTTTAGCCACTGGGTTCTACAGTTTCGCGACGTTCAGATTTCTTCTGGGCGCTGGCGAATCCGCCAACTGGCCGGGTGCGACGAAGGCCGTTTCGGAGTGGTTTCCGAAACGTGAGCGAGCGCTCGCCACAGCGTTGTTCGACAGCGGTTCATCCATTGGAGGAGCGGTTGCGCCCTTTGTCGTGTTCACAATCTACAGCCACTGGGGATGGCGTCCGGCGTTTGCAATTCCCGGGATGCTGGGTTTCGTCTGGCTGCTGGTCTGGCGCCGCGCGTACCACCCGCCCAAGGATCATCCACGCGTGAGCGACGAAGAGCTCCAAATGATTCTCGCGGATGCGGCCGATCCCGATGCCTTCCTCGATAAGCCTCGTTCCCGATGGGTCGACCTTTTGAAGCTACCGCAGACGTGGGGTGTGATTATTGCGAGATCTTTCACCGATCCCGTTTGGTTCTTCATTGCAGACTGGTTTCCGATCTATCTGGTAGCGAAGGGAATTCCGCTTAAGAGCGGATTGATCGCAATCTGGATTCCCTTCATCGCCGCCGATCTCGGCAATTTCTTCGGGGGAGCGACGTCCGGATATCTGATCAAGCGCGGCTGGACGCTGGGCGCAGCCCGTAAAGCTCTGGTGGTTTTCGGAGGGATTGGAGTCACTTTGCTGATACCCACGGTCCTTACGGTCAACCTTGCGGTGATCACTCTTCTTTTTGCTCTGGCGACATTTTGCTATGCCGCGTTTTCGACGATTGCAAACGTGTTGCCCTCCGACCTCTACCGGAGCGACTCCGTGGCCTCGGTCAGTGGGCTTAGTGGCATGAGCGCGGGCATCGGGACAATCATTGCATTCAAATTAGTCGGTTACTTTTCCGATGCAAATCAATCGCTGGCCACGCACTCCTTCGACACGATCATCATCGTGGCGGGACTTGTTCCGTTCATAGGAATGGTTCTCGTGCTGTTCCTGGTTCGCAACACACGAGCAACGAAACTGGGACTGGTGCGCCCGATATAGCCGGACACGAAGCGGCCATCGTACACCTGCTCTTTCGGACCGCTAGTGAATGTATGCCCCGCCCGGCAGCAGATACTGAATGGGCCACTGTTCGCGCCTCTGGATTACAAGATCGGACCACTTCACGATCTGCGCTCCGGGTTGCGGAATCAGTCTGACCGCTGGCAGTGTTCCGGCAATTGCATTTGCCAGCGTGAATCCCTCTTCATCACTGGCCACGGAAAAGTCTCCCGCATGCAGTTTTAAACGAGAGAAACGGATCGCAATCTCAGCATCTTCGATCATCTGCAAGAAATAGGGTTTGCCCGTCAAGAGCGAGTTGTAAACATAATCCGCCAGCACGCTGGAGAGCGGATTGACATAGGCGCGGTCGAAATCGAGCTGCGCGAAGGAGGGATCATCTTCCGACACCGCCTTGTAGGGCATTCGCGTCTCGCCCAGCCCGCGAAAATCAAAAGTGACGATGTCGAAGCCTGCATCCAGGTACTTCACGATCTCGGGCCAATCGTTCGCGATCGCCTTGCCGTCTTTGCCGAACCACAGCAACCAGCGATGACTCCGCTCCGCCGTCCGGTGGACGTGCAACAGGGGCATAACAAGGTTGCGACTGTGACGCACAACGTAGCGATCGATGGAGACGTCCTCGAATGACGAGCTTCCCGCACTCTCCCACGCAATCTCGCGCTCGGCCGGGGCCACGCCCTTATATTCGCTGATGTTCCAGGTTGCAATGCCAGGATAGTTGCTACCGAGATAGAGTTGCCGCATGGATTGAACCGGTCTTGTTTGGTGCTCTGTGTAGTAGTCCCGGATCAGATCCATCAGCGACCTTGCATCTTCGAAATCCAGCATTACCTGGCCAGTGCGTGTGCACTGCACGGCTTTCTCGTCCAAATCTTTGGCCGAGGCGAGCGCGTGTCTCTCTGGCAACTGATTGAAGTGATCGAGAAATTCAAACGCAGCCTCCTGATTCTCATCGGAGTACTGATGACCGTGATAGCCCTCCGCCATAGCGATGCGATCGGCATGACCAAAACGGCCATACAGCTTTGACACTTCCTGGAAGGTCTTGTGCGTGCCCTCAATGGGGAAGAAATCGAGCGTCGCCGCGGCAACGAAGACCGGGCGCGGATACATCAGCAGCAAAAGCCCGGCATGGTCGACGCCGTTCGATATCATGCCGTACAAATCCTGCTCAGGATCGCTGTCCGGGTCCTTGAAAATCCGATTGTGAATTCGCATGGGCAATGAGGTAATGTAGCAGGAGATGGCGGCTACCTTGATCCGGGGCTCGAGCGCCGCGATGTGCATCGCTTGAAAGCCGCCTCCGCTGGTGCCTGTAATATTGATGCGTTCGGGATCGACTTCTGGACGCGTCAGCAGGTAATCGAAGGCGCGCAGACCATCCCAGATTTCCCAACGCGCCAGGCTTGTGCCTGCCAGATAGGCCAGATTGCCGAGCACTGCGTGCTCCGCACAGATCCGGTTGTAGCGGCTCTTGCCTGCCTTCGCATCCCAGAACTGGCTGCGCTCCCCCTGACCCACGGGATCCCAGCTGATGACCACATAGCCGCGCCGCGCCAGTCTCTGACAAAGCGCCTGATAGTGTGTCTTCCCGTTTTCTGCGTGGCCGGCAGGGACTAAAACGGCAGGGTGCTTCTTATCCTCGCCGTTCTTGTGGTCGCCCTCGGGTACGTACAGAAGCGCCGTCACATACACCCCCGGGAGGCTTTCGAAGATCAGCTTTTCAATGTGAAAGCCGTCCATCGCAATGCGTCCGATGACGCGCGGGTGCAGCGGAGTTCTGGTCGTGGGCAATCCTCCGAGCATGGTCAGAAGCTTTTGACGTATTTCATTCTGCACGCGCAGCAGGTCCTGCTCAGTGCGAATCCCGTCCCAGACCTTCACCCTCTTCCCGTCTTCGCGCCAAGCCAACTCGGTTTGATACTGAAGGTAGGGCGTGATCTGCGGACCACTCCGAGCCACTGGCAGTACCGAGAACGCCTCCGGCGGCGGAGTCGATCCGCCCAGTGCGTTTACAGCTGTCCAGACGGCCAACATGAAGCAGAGAAGTATTCTGTCTCGTCGCCTTTGTAGGCTCCGGAGAAACGTTTTGGCGAAGGGTCTCACAGGACGTTTTCGTGAAGGGGAACGGAAGTCAGCAACGTATGGCCGGATGAAACATGCCGCACGCTTTCCCGGCGAATCAGTTCGGTCGGCATCACGAGTTGCTGGGGGGGCAGGTCTGGTTCGTGAATCCGCCGCAGGGTAAACTCGGCTAGATGGCCGCCGAGCTCTTTGGGAAATTCGCGCACCGTTGTAAGCCCGGGATGCAGCACTTCGCCGATGGTGTCATTGAAGCCCGCAACACTGATGTCATCGGGAATTCGGATTCCAGATTCCTGCAGCGCCTGGTACACGCCAGAGGCGGCCTGGTCTGTGCCTACAAAAAGTGCTGTGGGTCTCTCTCCGCTGGCCAGTAGGGCCTTCACCGCCAGATATCCGAGCTCGCGATCCTCGGAACTGATCTCGCTGAAACGAGGTTCAAGGTCGGCCTCCTGCATGGCTTCGCGGTAGCCCGCGGCACAGCGCGCGAACCAGGGAAGACGCTGATTGCCGATATACCAGATGTTTCGGTGTCCTTGGGCGATAAGATAGCGGGTGATATCAGTGGAACCCCGCACGTCGTCCGTGAAAACACAGTCGTACTGTTCCGGCCGCCAATCGCCGACAATGTTGTTTCCCACGAGAGAGAACGGAATCTTCTTCTCCGAAAGCGCAGCGAGAATGCTGACAGAGTGTGTGCCCGAGAGAATGACGCCACTCGGTCGATTGGATCGCATCAGCGCCTCGGGAAGACGCAGGCTTCCCAAGGGCGCGTTCAGGTCACAACGAAAACTGATGAAGTGCAAGTCCCAGTCATGCTGGGCGCAGTACACCTCCGCCCCCAGCAGCACTTTGGACTGGAACTCGTTAACCGTGTCCCGGTTGCCAAGTATGAAGGTGATTGTGCGATTTCTCTTCCCCGCCGTCAGGGTTACACCCAGTTTTCGAGCGGCCGCCAGGACTGTCGCCTGGACCGAAGGGGCGACCTTGGCACTTCCATTCGCGATGCGTGAAACCGCCGTCACGCTGACTTTTGCAAGACGAGCCACATCCGCATAGCGCTGTGCCTCTCTTGAGTCAGAGGGCGAGTCCGGACTCACTTCCAACCTGCGAACTGCGCCGCCGTGAGATCGAACTGCCATGCCCTGTGAGCACAGGGCATCCAAGTCCCCCCGCGCGGTGACCGACGAGACGGAGAACCGCTCAACCAGTTCTCGTACGGTGATCTGTCCTTTTTGCTCGATCAGCTCGAGGATCTTGCGCCGGCGCTGCTCCGCCAAGAGACGGGAGTCTCTTCCAGTCATCATTAAAGTTGGATCCCTCGCAGGAGGAATACTTTCCTCTGGGTTTGCATTCCCGTATTTTATACCCCCATTCAAGGAAAACAAAAGAAAGCGACGGAGAATCGGGGACTTTCCGTCCGAGTTGGCCGAAACCAAGCCACTGAAGCGGGTCGGGACACCGCGTCGCGTCCTCGCTACCCGCCACTGAATATCCATGGACAACTTTTGCTTGCGAGTACTTGTGTTTACTTGCGTCAACGTGTAGAAAGGGGAACCACTCTCCGCCTGAACTGAACACGGGCACAACCTGCGGTCGAAGGAGCCATTCAAGAATGGAGCGGCGTGACTTCATGGCAGGCGTGGGGGCCTCAATTCTTCTCGCGCTGTCGAAGAGCAACTCTCAAGTCCCGGCCCGGCGCCCTCGGTTGTTGATCTCCAATACCGATGCCTTTACCGGTTTGGCCCTGCTAAAAACCAGGTACGCGGGCGGAATGCGTCCGTCCGAAGATACGGAGGGGTGGGCTCTCTCGTGGCAACTAACTCGGCAAGACAGTTTTGCGGAGAAGGCCCTGGCCGCGATGCGCGCAGGCCACATCACCACGGGGGTGAAGCCTTCGCGTTCGTGGGTTGACTACGCACGCTGGTCGCTGGCATTCGATTGGCTTTCTGGATATCCCGGCTTCGAGCCCGCTTTACAGAATCGGATTGCGGATGAGTTGATGGAGGGGGCCTCGGCAATGCTTGCGACCCCCGACTTCGCCGATCCAGGCAACTACTCGTACCACAACTATGCTGTGCGCTATCTCTCATTACCCGCGTTTGTCTCCGCCGCACTCGACGGCTACGCAGGCTGCAACAATCGGTGCAGCTCCTGGCGTGCTCAGGTGGCAAAGTGCCTGGCCAACGTTCTCGAAACCACGAATGTGGTCTCCCCCGAGGGCAGCTATCACGAATCCATGGACTACATGCGGATCACATGGGCCAGCCTGACCCTGCTCGCTGAATTGCAGCGCACGACGACCGGTGTCGATCCCGCACACCACTACTCGCTGTTTCGGAATATTGGAAACACCTACCTGTACAAGCTGCTCCCGGATGGCACGCCCTCGCGCGAAGGTGACAACGAATATCCAATTCTGGATTCGCGCGACACCTCCGTTCTCGGCTATGCCATCAATCGCTTTAAGGATCCCTACAGCGCATGGCTCCTGCGCAACAGCGGCTTCTTCCCAAAACAATGGACAATTCCGGTTCTCGAGTTCCTTTGGGACGACCCTGAAGTCACGCCGCGCGATCCATCGCTCGCCAGCGAGGATGAGTTGACGCGGCAATACTATTTTTCAGGCGTAGGACATCTGGTCATGCGCGGCGGATGGAAGCCGGACTCGACCTGGATTGAATTCGACTGCGGGCCTTACCTGGCCAAACATCAGCATCTCGATCAGAACCAGATTACGATCTATCACAGTGGCTATTTAGCAATTGACAGTGGGGCTGACTACACCGACAGTGAGAGCCCACACTATCTCAACTATTACAGGCGCACGGTCGCTCACAATTCCATACTGGTTTACGATCCATCAGAAAAATTCTTTTGGTCGCAGAACCTTCTGCCGGCGGCCAACGACGGCGGGCAGCGCATGGACTCCTCCCGCTTCTGGAACACGATCCGCAGCCCTGAAGATTTCCAGCGTACTCGCGATCTGTGGAATTTTGGCTCGATGCGCATACTGGATCACGTGTCCGGCCTGTACCACTACGCGATGGGTGATGCCAGCAACGCATATTCGCGCGAGAAGCTGAGAAAGTTCACACGCGAAGTTCTCTATGTGCCTGCGCAGGATCTACTCTTCGTCTTTGATCGGGTCGTGAGCGCACGCCCTTCTTTCAGAAAGGCGTGGCTGCTGCATGGGGTCAACGAGCCGAGCGTAGACCAGGACGCAGCGCGGGGAACACCGGAAGCGAAAGAATTCAAGAACCCTTCAACTTTCCGCTTCCGAGAGGGCTCGGGAGAATTGCTGGTGCATTCTCTGCTGCCGCGTGAGCGGGTGGTTACACGCCGCGGCGGTCCGGGCCATGATTTCTACACTCCAGGCGATGACCACGGCGGCCCTTGGGGAACCGGCAAAAATTGGCCTCCTGAGCCGCAAGAGGGCGGCCCGTTGCCGCAAGACCCGAAGATTCAGCACATGTGGAAGACTTTTTGGGGCGACGACTTCTCGAAAATCTCTCCTTCGAACCGCAAAAACGTGGTTCCCGGCGCGTGGCGCATCGAAGTGTCGCCGTCGCTTCCCGCCGAGGAAGATTTCTTCCTTCACGTTTTCGAGATCGGGAACATCGGCACCACGGGCAAGAAGCGCACGGAGTTGATCAACGGGGTCAATTTTCTGGGTGCCGCCTCGGAGACCGGCCCATTCGTTTTATTCAGTACATCGGATTCTGCTGCTCAGGGAGGGGAAGTGTCGTTGCCGGATTTGGCCTGCGATTCGCTCATCGCGTCCGGCCTGCTGCCGGACGCGATCTACGAGCTTAGTTTTACCGGCCCGAATGTTTCGTCGTTGCCCGCTGCGGTGTTGCCAGGAGTTCTAGCCGACATGCTCCGCTTGCGGACCAACAGCCAGGGCGTGCTCCGACTGGAGCATTCGCATCTCGGGAATCTAGGTCTTCGCATTGCGCGAGTTTGAGCTTCCGTCCGCACTCCGACGCGTGCAGGGACAAGATCTTTGGCAATCAGTTGTATATTATTGAAACTAAAGAATGGAAGCGCATGCGGTCCGGTGATCGTCCCGGTCTTCAAAACCGGCGGGCGGCAGGCAATCCTGTCACCGGTGGGTTCGACCCCCACTCGCTTCCGCCATTTTTCAATAACTTACAGACCACGAAATCACCTCGAAATCAATTGGCCTTCGCCAAGGCTGCCTGAACTACCTTGCTGTGCGCCAATGCCATCTGTGGCTCACTGGCTCTTCCATAGCGCATCGTTGTGCGGATGTCGCTGTGCCTGAGCAGTTCCCGCGCAGTCCGAGCGGAGTACCGAACGCATCGAGCCAGGAACGGAAAGAGTGACCCATAACGTGCGTAGTCACCTCTCCGATTCCGGCACTCTGGCCGGCATCCCCAAACATGTGCAACACTTGATCGTAACTCCAGGGTAAGGGGCCAATCCGCGCCGAAGACGCAAAGAGCCAGTCGGAGTCGGCCGAAAATTGGGTTTGTTGCCTACCCATCCAGTCAGGATCCCGCTCTCCTGGTCCGAACAGTTCTTTTGTTCGGACGAAGAGCTTTGTTTCGGTGAATAAGGAGTCAGTGAATCAGAGAATCGGTGACAGAGAATCAGAGGGATTTCCACCGTTCGATAACGGTGGGTTCACCGACACGATTTCGCGAACAGGTGTGTTGGTCAGACGCTTACGAACAAGATTGGTTCATATATCGATTCTAATTCTAGCTTCGATGTCCAAATGAAACGACAAGTCCTTACCGCGCGCGATCTTACGACCTAACTCCTGATTTACGCGCTACGCCTAGAAGCAGCCGCAGTTGAGGTCTTGATTCGATCTACCACCCGAGATTGCTCCCGGATAGTCGGCAAACCTTACCTTGCCGGGTTATGTAAGAGTAGCCGTAATCCAGACGGGATCATCCACAGGCCGAAGAGCCGCCCATAAAGGCCGCTATCGGCTGGCTTTCAGACTGATTTGTGCATTTACAGCTAGCAAAGGATCGACTCATTCGCTAGATGAGGGCGAACTACTGCAACGCGGCCTGCGTTAGTTTGACCGCGCAATACGCGGCAGTGGACCCGCAAATGGTGGTTGACGTCGCCAGCGTTCCGAAGTAGATGCTTGACGCCTGCCCGCCGGTCGAATCGTTGTCTACGACCATGCCGCTTGTCCCGCCAGCGGCATCGGTGGTGTTCGTCGCCACAGTCGGAGGCGCGATGCCTTGGGCAACTAGAAGCGAGCTAGGCAAAAGGAGAGTATAGATTTCGCTAGGGTTTTGATTCACTCCGAAGAACAGGTAATCCGGTCCGCCAGTCGCAGTTGCGCCGGTGACCGTGCACCCGGCGCCAGTAGTCGCGGCGGGTATCGTAGCGGCGAAGGTGAACTGCGTTGTGCTCGCCGTAACAACGGTCTGTAGTCCGCCATTGATGGCACTGAGGTCGGTGGCGCTGCAATTAGCGTTGGAAGTTACACCCGCGAGCGTGATCAGGTCGTTGGCGGCGAGTGTGTTGTTCGCCGTCACCGTGACTACAGTTGTAGTTGCCGTAACCCCCGTCACGTTGAATACCTGGCTGTTAAAGAACTCGGTGAGCGGCGAGATGGGCGAAGCGTTGGTGCCCAGTTGAGGCTTATCGTTGTTGGGCGGCGTTGTCCGCATGGTGGAACTAACGAACTGCAATTCTTTCAGCTGTTGGCCGCCGGTGCCGGAGCTGGCGCCGATTATCTCTCCGTTGTTCGCCGCAGTAGCACTGCCAATGCCCAAGGCATAGTAGCGTTCGTCCGGAGTGGGAGCGTAGTTTGGAAAGCCAGCGGTCGTACAGCTTTGATTTGCGCCGGTGTCGAGACCCGCGAACACAACTGCGGCCAGGGTGTTGCTGGTGAATTTGAATTGGACAAGGCCGGTATTGCCCGTTATTCCCGTGTCGCCCTCGCCGGTTGTGTTGGGATTGCATGCGGTTACGACATAACCCACGCCGTTTGCCGAGTCAATGACGGCGCCGTCGCGACTGCCACCGTTGATGGCGCCGAAGTTCGTGGCTCCGATTACGCCGAGAGCAAGCGCGGTTGCTGCAGTAGCTCCGGCCGGCGTCAGTTCGTACAAGTTAGAGCTGCTATCGCTGAGAAAAATGTTGCCGGTCGCACCCACATCGACCACCGGGGACGAGAGGTAGTTCGACCCTGGGGTGACCGTTCCGCCGCTGACCGCGCACCCGCCCGTAGTCGCGCTGGGTATCGTAGCGTCAAAGGTGAAATTTGTTGCGCTCGCGGAGGCAACGGTCTGTATCCCATTGATGGCAGCGGCTTCACCCGCAGTGCAGCCGCTGGCGGTTACCCCCGAGAGGGTGACCAGCTCCCCTATACTAAGCGAGTTGGCTACGGTGACAGTTACGACGGTGGTGGTTGCCGTTATCGCAGTCGGGCTCAGTGACGCAGGGGAGGCACTTACGTGGACCGGAAAGTTCCCTCCCCCATACGCTGGCGTCCCGTTGAATGTCGGGGTGATCGAATACAGGTAGCCGTTGTTGTCGCCGACAAAGGTAGTGTCGTCCGCATAGTCGGTGAACGGAGACGAGAAGCTATCCGCGACTCCAGCCACTCCGGTAGCTGCGTTAGCGCCAACCAAACCCAGAGGAAGCATGAAGTCCGTGGCGGTGCTTCCCGCAGTGCTTCCGGGGATCACCGGATTGGTGGCGCAGGTCGGCAACGTGGCCCCGCCGTTGTTGTTGGTGGCGCAGCCGGCGCTGGCTCCGTACTCGGTGCTGCCGCTGCCGAACGTTAGCACATGCAGGATTGCTCCGATGTTGGGGTCATTTTCCACGTAGGAGATTTCTGTGCCGCTGAGCGACAGGCCGGGCGAGGTGGCGACCGGTCCAACGCCGGAGGCGTAGGAAAAGATGAATTCCGGATTCGTAAGACCACAAAGCGATGCCCCGGACCCACTGTAGAGCTGGTTGAAGGCGACGATGTTGGCTTGGGAACCATTCGTCCCGGCAGTGACAGCGCCCCAGCTGAAGTTGGTCAGAGTGTTTGCGTCAGTCAGCGTCACGCCGGACCCTGGAGTGAGCGCGTATACGGTAACCGTATTTCCCGACGCAACCGCCACGACACGGTCATGAGCGGTACTACTGAGATTACGATTGATTGCCGCAGCCAGATTAGCCGCATTGGTAGCAACCGTGCTGGACACCTCGAAGTTTTGCCCTGTGTTCGAAACGGCCGATGAGGTCAAAGTCAGAGTGACCGCGGTTCCACCGCTCGGAGTAATCGTGATGGCCGTAGTGTCGCCGGCCGCCGGTTCGGCGCTGAAGGTGCCAACAACATGGGCGCGCGTGTTCCCGGTTGAAGCGTTGACCGGGAATACTACGAAATCGGAGGCGCAGCTCGGCGTGGCATTCACATCGAAGTTGTACTTGGCGGGCGACATGCCTTGAGCGACGCCGCCATCGCCCAGCGAAACAGCCCAGTCTCTTGCCATCTTGCCCCTGGACTTGGTTCGCGGCTTATGCCGCTTGCGCACCAGGCCCGAACCTTCCGGCGCATTCCCATGGAGGAGCCACTCTGCATAGGCGCGCGGCTCGTTCCACATCATCACCGCCGGCTGCGGCTTCAAACCCGCCGTGAAGAGAACACGCTTTGAGCTCCAATCCATCGGCACGGGAACCGAACCATCCGGCCTCGCGAAGCCCTGCCCGAACGCCGATGCGGTAAAGCCAGCCGCCAGCAGCAGCGCGGCGCACCTTGCAAAAAAGGCCACATTCCACCTCCGCAGAGTTCTAAAACCGTTCTTTGTCACTGCGCTCCGTGTCTAGCCCAGAATTTCCGATTTGAACGTAAATGGAATCGAGATACCCAACACCCCCGGCAAATGGGTACCACGATTCGTTTCGCCTGTAACGTCAAGGGAAACGATCTCCGTACTCCGGGTATGGCGGTGTCGTACTTACCGACATGGGTAACCATCGGGTGTTGGAATCTCTGAGAGGGGGGCTCGCATGCTTATAGTGTAAGAAATGAACCAGCGATTGTCTTGTTTTGCGAAGTAAAGTGTTCCGTATTAGTACCCTCCCAGTACGCACTACCTAACCGTGTAAAAACGGAGTACTAGCTTAACTAATCTAAGTTAGTCTCTTCGTTTACCAGGTCTTCAGGGAATTTGAGGTGGCATCTAGGGAGGGACGATGCCAATTCGGAGATGCTGTTTTGCGGATCTCAGCTTTAATCTATCTATAGGAAAAACAAAAATCGTTTTCATTCCGACGCGCTGGTGGTCCGAATGCGCCCGGCTGCCTTTTCGAATGGATGTCGAAGCCGGGCTGACGGCTGAGCAGAGAAATGTCGGATATGTGCTGCCATGTGTTAGCCGGGCCGAGGGAACGGTTGTCTTGTCGGCTTAATCCGGTTCTCCGACAGGAAACTCCCACCGTCTACCGGAACCTTTAATACTCAATTCAGATATCGGGGCCGGAAGATCAGCCAGGAAGACATCCTTTATATACGCGCACTGATCGAGCAGCACCCGCAGGAAAGCCGCCGCACACTATCGACCAAGCTCTGTGAAGCCTGGCAGTGGCGCCAGGCCAATGGAGCGTTGCGCGACATAGTGTGCCGCGGCCTGTTGCTCATGCTGGACCGTGCCGGCCAGATCGAGTTGCCGCCGGTGAGTTACGTGCGGCATAACCCGCTGGCCAACCGAGCAAGCAACTTGAATTTCAGATCTTTCACTCCTACGACCTCGCAGAAGGCGAACGTCCTTCATACGCGGAGTTGGCCCGCCAATATGGTGTTCCCGAGACTTCTGTGACTAACTATCTTACGTGGGCGCGGCGGATGATGCGTGGCTTTGTAATGGAGCGGCTACGCGGCACGACCGCGGGCTGGCGAGAACTTCGCCATGAGATGCGACGCGTATGGAGTTAAGCGACTCTGTCTTTGACCATTTACGCAGCGTGGCTGCTCTGCCGGACACGAGCGGGACTCGCTACGAACTGGAGGGCGAAATCGGACGCGGCGGGATGGGCATCGTCTACGCTGCACGAGACCGCGTCCTCGATCGCCGCGTTGCTCTCAAAGTTCTCGACCTCACCCTGCCGGTGAAGCGCGGTTGATCGCAGCACTCGAACACCCTGCCATCGTACCCGTCTATGAAGCCGGTACGCTTCCGGATGGACGGGAGTTCTACGCAATGAAATTGATCAAGGGTGCGCGTCTTGACCACTACCTTGCCGCGCAACCGACGCTCGCCGAGCGATTGAGGCTGATCTGGCGCATCGGTGAGGCATTGGCCTATGCCCATTCTCACTGTGTTATTCACCGTGACCTTAAACCCCAGAACGTGATGGTCGGCGAATTCGGCGAGGTCTACGTAATGGGGAGTAAATTCTTGGCAACGAATACGCGAAGAAACTCTCCTTTGCCGCTTTCAGGCTGCTCATTTCCGAGTGAGCAGCCTTCTTAGAACCCAGCGTGCTGATACGGTTAGTGCGTCGGAACGTATTTGGGGCCGAGTTCTCGGCCTGATTACTTTCTAGATTCGGACCCGCGTTTTCATCAATTCTTAATCTGACTTTCATCCCTACGAAAAACCGCTGCAGTATTTCTGGCGTATGCCCTCAGAGCATTTTGCCTACGCTACATCCTCGGCAGACGTGTTGTCCCGCGTCGCGCAAATGCCGGGACTATCAGAGTTGGAAAAACAACTGGTTCCCGTCGAGAAGTTGCGGGATGTCTATCGCCGCGTGCAGCGATCTCCTGACGGTTTTCGCCTGGAGACTCTGTTGTCCGAAATGCGAGTCGAACTGCGGGTCAACTCAGCCGAGTCTGCACGAATTCCTGCCAGCGGACCCGCCGTGGTTGTGGCGAATCATCCCTTTGGGGTCCTAGACGGCGCGATCCTAACCGTGCTCCTTACGCGCGTCCGCCAAGACGTGAAGGTCCTGACCAATTTCTTGCTTGGCGATGTACCGGAACTCCAGCAACACTGTATCTTCGTCGATCCCTTTAAGACCGACCGTTCCGCTGAGTCGAATCACCGTGCCTTGAAAGAATGTTTAATGTGGCTTCAGCGCGGAGGAATGGTGGAGATTTTTCCTGCCGGCGAAGTATCTCACCTGCAAGTTCCCGAGGCAAGGATCACAGATCCGGAATGGAATGACACGGCTGTGCGACTGACGCGCAGAACAGGGGCTTCCGTCTTGCCGGTGTTTTTCTGCGGCCACGAGGCCGCCTGGGAAAGCCTGCATGGAATTGAAGAAGGCTTGGGGGAGGTTCTTCTAAGTCGCCGGGGAATGCCTCAGTTCCTTGCAGCCGGGCGGCGGGATTCCTTATGACTTCTCACAAAAACAGTTTTCCCAACTCATCCAGCCTTCCTGCTGTCCGTGGCGAGTGAGTCTTCTGCGCTCCAGTGGCCACTCTCTGCCTCTTTCTGCTTCGCGTTGAGGACTCTTGCGTTGACAGCGAAAAATTCAGCCAGCGCGAAATAGAGAACGGTCAATTCCACTCCGATTGCCAGCCCCACAAAGCCGCCGATCAGTAGCAATTTCACGTTGGCACCCGGTTTGCGAACCACCCAGAATCCGTACACCCAAGAAGTGTGACAGAGGAGAAAATGTAGGGGTCGATTAAGCTGAAAACTTCGGACCGATTCAGTCGGACTGCCCGTTCCATCTAGGGTCAGCCAAATTAACGCACTGTCGATATGGATTTTTACTATGACGGACCGAGCACACATGAGACCGAATGCGTTCCTCCCCCAAGGACACATCCGTGACAGGAGGCTCGGTCAAGAACGCGAAATATCATATCGCCATCGTAAGAACAGTCAAGCAAATTCTGAGTTGCGAGTCGAAACATTCTCAAAGGCTGCTGATTATCGCAACAGAACCATTGAAATCCGGCGACCACTGCCGACCCGTGCCACCGTTGCTGCCCGAACTGCTGCCAAACGGTGAGCCGCGAAATGGAAGACTCCTACTCATACCGATGCAGATGGCTACGTCATGTGCAAGCGATCACCAAAAGGAAGGGTTGGGATTGGCAATACCGTCCGGGTCAGGGCTTTCAGCGAGTCAAACCCTGACCCCAACGACGATCAACATGGCCCCAGCCTTTCACATGTTTTCACCTTAACCCCTCTCGCATCCATCACACGAAACAGGCGTTTTCTGGAAGCCCACCCAAGTCACGCGACTTTCATCTCCCATGTCCCGAGCAAATTCGGAAATCGATTGCACGAATTGACAAATTAAAGTGTTGTGAGATGTTGGGGGAGCTGTAGAGTCTTCGTTGTTGCGCTTGGGACAGTTTATGGACGCGTTGAGGCTCAATGGTGAGGAAATGAATAATCGTTTCGACTGCCAGCATGGGAACTCTCATTGCCTGACATCCTACTTGTTCCGGCCCCGAGGTTCTTTCGGTGCCGAAATTGGCCCGAATTGCCGAATAGTCACATCGTCCGTCACATAATCGATTTCATTCTGCCCGATCCGCTTGCGCTTAAATGCAGATTTCCGAGCATTGTGTTTACCTTCCCTCTGTATTTTCGGCGGCTTCTCGATTGTCGGACTTGGCGGTAGCTGCAGTTTGGCTGGAATCGCTCTTGGTATAGCGGGGTCGCTTACCGGCGATGGCCTGTGGCCATACGCGATCCAGCCACACACCGCGATCAGCACAATCACAATGGGGACCACTTCCAGCTTCCAATAGAGCTTCTTCAGAGAAGGACGTTTGAATACCTGCCTCATTAATGTTCGTGCTCTCAGCAGGCTCCAGCTCGACCAATCTCGAACAGATGCTGCAGGAGCTTCACAAGGTCCGAGGGTCTCAGTTCTCCGTTCTGGCTCTCTATGGAATTGAGGTCGCGGTCCTTTTCGCATTTCGGATGTCATTCGCAAAATGGCTTGGGGAACCGTCGATTGCGTTGCAGTTTGTTTGTACTCAACTTTTTCCTCGATTTGAGGTGACAGGGACTCACCGACTAGACTCGCCATGAGCTGATATGTGCGTACTTCTCGATCAGGGAATGTATGCGGTTCTGCAAACAGAACTGCCAAAACCCCAGCCAACGTGTGCCCCTGATAGATGGGAAGCATCAGCAGGGCACTTGCTCCGAGTTGACGGCAAATATCAGCCTCAATCCGAGAATCTGTCTCAGCGTTCTCAACCCGTAAAATTTCGGTTCGGGGATGACGATTATCGCAGGGAGTGAGGACCGCAGTTAAATTGTGGATACTTGCTGCAGCGGTTACCACTCCGGCGCGGCAAATCAGTTGACCTCCTTCTAGAAGAGCGATTCCAATCCCAGTCGCGTGAGCAACGTCGCGGGCGCATTCCGCGATCATGTGCATGATGTCATTCGAGTCTTTTTCATGGCTTGCGATCAAGCGTTGAATCTGGATAAGACGATAGAGCGAGTGCGCCTCTATACCAGTTTCCTGCGCCGTGAATGCGACTGCCAATCGCGACTGAAAAGACTCGCCGTCAAATAGGGGAGCAACACTCATACGCCGAAAGAGACCTTTCGGAAGCGAAGAGAGAAAAAGATGAGGGCAGTCCTGAGGTCAAACGCTGAAGCGCAGACATTAATCCAAAACGACCCCTAAGAAAAAACGGCTACGATTATAGCCCATTTTCTTTGGCACCTAGCGTGCGTCGATTCACAGCCCGCTACTATACACCCCGTTAATCCGTCGTTCGCGAAAGGATCGCAGCCCCTTCTAGCTGGCATTCTGTGGATCGGGTGGGCGTTGGCAACTCCCGGTGATTTCTTCGCCAACGGCAGTTCATGGATGCTCCCCTCTGAAATCGGGGCTGGGATAGTTGGTCTTGTACTCGGCTGGTGGGCAATAGGTCTCTGGCGCTTTATAGCAGCGGTGTGCAGCGCGGCAGGGATTTTGTATTGGGTGCTCGTTCCAACAGGCCGGTGGGCACATCCGCCGCGCTAACTGTTGAAATATCGCGATATCACTCATCGACCCGGTGACCGGGTTTTGAGTGTAATCGCCTGGTTACGTAAACCATCGGCAAACAGCAAGCGACGAGGCCGGACTTCTCCAGCTATTGCAGCTTCGCGTACTCGGCTTTGGCTTGCTTCAGGATGGGGATGCCGGGGTCGGCGTCTTTCCAGAGGATGAGGAAATCTTTGTAGGCGGCGAGCGCCCGGACGCGGGCGGCATCGGCATCCGCTCGCTGCGAGGTTCTCGACTGCAAGGTGTTCGCACGAGCCACTCCCAGATGCGCCAACGCTCCCGTCCAGCAGTTCCAGACGATGCCGCTGTGGTCGAGAATCTTGTGAAACTCGGCGGCGGCAGCACTGCCCTGCCCGGCAGCTAAGTATGCCTCTCCGCGGACGTACACGTGATAGAGGCAGGAGATGTTGTTGACGAACCCAATTTGCCCCAATTCAATGGGCAAAGCAGCTTGCAGCGCAGTCAGGGCGGGAGCCGGATTGTTTTTGTCCAGCGCCAATTGCGCGTGAATGGCTGGCAGCCAAAGCGACTGCATCTGCGTGTCCAGCGGGAAGCGTTTCCCTAAGTCTTGTGCCAGGGACTCGGCTCGCGCCGTATCGCCCGCCAGGGCAAAGGCAAGCGCGGCTTCGATCTCGACCCCCTGACTCGCGGGAGCCAGCTTCAAAGCCTCTGCCGCTGCGTGCCGGGCTTCCGCAGCATGGCCATAAGCGGCTTCGCGCTGAGCGGCGATAGCTTGCCAGATGGCCCCATTTTCCTTGTTGTCCGCCCGGACGGCGGAGTCCACAGCCCGCTTGGTCAGTTCGCGTGCCTTGTCCAGATGACCGGCGTAAGCTTCGGTATCGGAAGCGAGCGCCAGTCCAACGTTCTCATATTCAGGTTTGTCCGCAAACCACCTTTGCTGTTCCACCATCGTGGCGGAGTCCGCCCCGAGGAAGGCAAGAGCGTACAGATCATTGTGGAGGATGTAATCATCCACTCTTCGCGCCTGCGCTTCGCGAATGATCTGACGCGTGTCGTCGAATCGTTGCAAGGCAAGAGTGTCGTTGGCGACATTCCCGTATGCACCGAGGCTCTCCGGTGCGAGGCGCAGGGCTTGCCGGCTGATCTCCGCGGCTTTCTCATACTGCCCCTGGACGGCATACACTAAACTCAAACTACTGTATCCTCGCGATGCCCTCGGGTAGCTCTCAATCTCCTCCTGAAATGTCCGGGCGGCTTTGTCCAGTTCTCCGGTTACGTACGAATAATAGCTGGCGGTGATGGCCAGCTTTTCCCGTTCGCTGGCATGTTCCCGCAACTGAAACGCCTTGGTGTAGTACTCGCTGGCGCGTCCTACTTCGCCGAGACCGTAGTAGTCGATGCCCACTGCCCGGTAGCCCATGGCAAAATTCGGATCAAGCTCGATGGCACGCTGATCGTAAGGCAGAGCTGCGGCGTAGCCTTTCTCGTTAGACGCCTTAACACCAAGGCTGTGAGCTTTCAGAGCTTCGAGCGAGGACGTGGTGGCCTGTTCGAGCGGAACATCGAACTTCTGGACCGTCGCCAGCGATTCGCCCAACTGTGCGCGCAGCTTGGATGCGGCTTCGCTCAGCGCGTCCAGTACCTTCTCCTTGGTCGCCGCCGTCACCTGCTCCTCGGCCAGCAGGTCTCCGCGCTGGCAATTCACTGCCTTCAATTCCAACACATATTTGCTACCCAAACTGCCAATCGCTCCGGCGATGTAGGCTTTACTGCCCGCCCGCTGGCAAAGCTCGCGGGCTACCTCGGGGGTGAGTTCGGTGCCGGCTGGGCGGGTCATCAGTTGCAAACTCTTCTCAACTTCGCTGTCGGAGAGCACATTGAGAAAAGGCGATTGCCGCAGGGAAACGTTGAGAGCCGTCTTCAGCGTGTCGTCGAAGATCGCGTCTCCGGTGCTGTTAGCAAAATCGGCAAGAACAAGGGTGTCTTTCTCGGTCAGGTGGTACCGGACCTGGCGTATGCGGAGGTAGAACGCTCCCGCGATTGAAACTGCGACAAGTATCAGGGCCGCGGGAACCAAGACCTTCCAGAGTTTTCTGCTCGTTGCAGGAAATTCGGCGACCTTCACCGCGCTCGATGACGGAGCTGGAGCAAGGGCCGGGGAGGAACCGGCCGGTGGCGACGGCGGTTGGGCGACTGTGGGTAAAGTGAGTCTGGACCCGCTTTCCTGTGCGGCCGGCGGTGTGCCGGAACTCGCGGCTATGGCTCGTCCCGTTTCTGTGTCTCGCTTCAACCGTTGCAACTCGGAACGCATGTCGGAGGCGTGCTGATACCGCAGTTCCCGGTCTTTCTCCAGCGCCCGGTTGATGATGCGTTCCAGTTCGGCGGGCACATCGGGATTCAGTCGCACGACGGCTACAGGAGCACGGTTCAGGATCGCATCGAAGGTGGTGGCTGTGCTGTCGTCGCGGAAGGGCAACTTTCCAGTGGCCATCTCATAGAGAACGGCTCCAAACGAGAACAGATCGGTGCGCGCATCCAGTTCCTTGGCCCGCGCCTGCTCCGGCGACATATAGGCGACGGTGCCGATCGCAGAACCGGCGCTGGTCAGGTGCAACGCGTCCACCGTCTGTGTGTTATCAGACGCGATGTCGCTCGAAGAACTGCCGGTGACACTAACCTTGGCCAGACCGAAATCGAGAACTTTGGCGTGTCCGCGCTTGGTCACGAAAAGGTTCGCCGGCTTGATGTCGCGGTGGATGATGCCTTCCGCGTGGGCTGCGTCGAGCGCGTCCGCGATCTCGATGCCGAGGGACAGAACCCACTCGGTTTCCATGGGACGCCCGCCAATGCGATGCTTCAGTGTCAAGCCATCCAAGAACTCCATCGCGATAAACGCCTGGCCATTTTCCTCGCCGATATCGTAAATCGTGCAGATATTGGGGTGATTCAGTGCAGATGTAGCTTGGGCTTCGCGCTGAAAGCGGGCTAAGGCTTGGGGGTCGCGAGCAACTTCATCGGGCAAGAACTTGAGTGCGACGAAGCGACGCAGCCGGCTGTCCTCGGCCTTATACACCACACCCATGCCACCACCGCCGAGCTTCTCGACGATGCGGTAGTGCGAGATGGTCTGGCCAATCACGGTTTCGCGCAATGGTAGAGCGCGATGCGAAGGCAAGTCAATAAATGCGATGGCGTTTGCGGCGCCTCCAAAGGAGTACTATCGCAAAATCACAATAGCCCTTCGTCCTACTGAAAGAGGATGGCAAGAACAACTTCTTTCCGCCCCCCCGCAAGAACGCCGGTGTGGTGACTTACATCCAGCCCCACCTCATTTGGGGGGGTTCTGTTGCTGAGGCTGAGCACCCGCTCGGCAAATGACCTGAACGTTCGTGACATTCGCGCTGGCGGTTCCGCCGCCATTCGTAACCGTGCAGGTCTGATTGGAAGGCTGCGTTTGAACCGTGACGTTATAAGTGCTACCACTGGCGACGGCTGTGGTGAACTTGAAGCTGCCGGTTGCGCTGACCGCCAAGTTGTTGCCGCCATTGTTCTGCAACACCACCGTGCCCGAGAGTCCCGTGACCATGCCACCGATCGTGTAAGTAGTTGGAGCCTGGGGCGTGGTGCCTCCGCTTCCGAGCACCGAAAACAAGAGGGACGCCATTGCCATCAACGTAAACATGCGTGATTTCATCCCGTCCTCCATCCCAAATCTCGATTTTCTGACTTTTGAAATTCGGCTAGCACGAGAATCTACCGCTTCTCGACCCAGAAATCAATTACCGTGACGGCGAGCAAGGTCGTAGCTGAATTTGATTCAGCCACCACAATTTTTCCCTACCTGCGAATAGTGGTTTGTCGTGGATTGTCGAATTGTCGTCGCAAAACCGCCCGTCGTGATGCGAGGGCAGGTCAATGAAAGCCTTGGAGTTGGCCGCATCCGAGACGATTGATTGGCGAAAAATCGCCATATCACTCTTTGACACCCGGCAGTCCGTTTTTGCCCGCCCTGGCCACCTGCGATGCAGCCCGATCCCTGCGATGCAGCCGATCCCTGCTACTGGCCGTAAGTTGTTGTAGATGCAAGCTTTACCCTTGACGGGAACGCTAGTAAGGCGTATCATTAGTTCAGTAGCAAGAAGCATTGAGAGGGCTGGTTTCCACCAGCCCAGCAACCGACCGAAAGGCACGGTGCTTAGGCCCGCAAAGGGCGAATGTGGCGGGGAACGAATCCCGCAAAGGCGACACTGAAACACCCAACACATTGCTCTCGATGCCCAAGCTCTGCGCGACAGGGAGACGGGCACATGCACGGACAAAATCTCACACTCGTCACGAAGCAGTGCCGCGTCTGCAAGCGTTGGTTCGCGCTGCACGTGGACAAGGACGACTTGTCTCGGCACCTGCTCGACGGAATCTACGTGCAGCACGCCTTCGTCCGCGCCGACGGTAGGCCGTATCTCTCGCCTGGCGAGCGAGAGCTTTTTATTAGCGCGGTCGGCCCCTGCTGCTGGTCGGTGCTGAGCTCTGATGACAAAGCTCGCCTACTGCTGAAAAAAGGAGGTCCGCAACATGAAAGAGAAAACGCAAGCCGAGAATCTCGACGCCAAGTTCCGCAGGATCGCGGACGAGATCGTCGCGAACAAGAATTGGCGCAGGCTGCTCGCTGGAGAGTACGCCGACGAGTTGAAGGCGCTGGACGAGATCGCAAAGCATTACGGCGGCGAGAGTTGGAACACGGGCGGTGGGATCCACGTCGCGGTTATTCCACTCGGGCCGCACGACGCGATGGGCGTCACCGGTGAAGTGATCTGCCACTACCACAACTCGAAGGCGACGAGCGTCGAGGACGCGTTCTACGAAGCGGAAAACGATAGCAGCGAGGGATGTATCTCGCTGATGGACTGAAGAGGGGAGGAAAACATGGAGCACACAGTGACGCCTGACGTTCTGGTTCGCAACGAGGGCACGGTTTTCGTGTTCTGCCCGCTCACTTCCGCAGCGAAGGAGTGGATCGACGAGAACGTGGAGTCAGAGGCGTACCAGTGGTTCGGCAATGCGCTGGTCGTCGAGCATCGGTTCGCGTGGGGCCTCGGACGGGGCATGAAGGACGCCGGCCTGGTGCTGGAATGACCGGCCAGTGTTACTTCTGCGCGGCACGTGAGCATCACGAGTGCCACGGCACCGCATGCACCTGTTGCGGCGAACGGAACCTGAAACATCAGCGGGACGTGGACAGGCTCGAAACAGCGATCCGGCTCCACGTGATCTCAAACCCAAACGAGCGCGGCTCCCAAGTTCCGCGCAGAAAAGAGAAAACACAATGCACAGCTTCATTAACCGCCACCAAAGTCCGCTCACCCTGGACGAGATCGCTCGCCGCGCACCGTCCGCATTGGCGACCAGACCATACGACGCCATGAGCGCGAAGTACACATACGTCCCGACACTCGGCGTGATCGAGGCGATGATCAAGGCCGGATTCCAGCCGTTCAGCGCGGTGCAGTCGCGCACGCGCATCGTGGGCAAGGGCGACTTCACCAAGCACATGCTGAGATTCCGGCACCAAGACATGTCGCGCACGTGCGCAGTCGGCGACGTGATCCCCGAAGTGGTTCTCATCAACTCCCACGACGGAACCAGCGCCTACAAACTCATCGCCGGCTTGTACAGGTTGGTTTGCAGCAACGGGATGATGGTTTCGGACGGCGAGATCGACGCCATCAACGTCACGCACAAGGGCGACATCGTCGGCGAAGTGATCGAGGGCAGCCATCGCCTGATCGCCGACACGCAGAAATCGCTCGGCACGGTGCGGAACTGGACGCAACTGCAACTCACGTCCGGTGAGCAGCACGCGTTTGCCGAGTCCGCGCACACGCTCCGGTTCGCGGATTCGCAGGGCAAGACCACAACGCCGATCACCGCCGATCAGTTGCTCACTCCGCGACGACGCGAGGACGTTGGCGGCGACTTGTGGCACACGCTGAACAGGGTGCAGGAGAACGTCATCGCTGGCGGACTGTCGGCAATCGAGCGCGACGCCGAAGGTCGACGCATCCGCCGCGTCACTACGCGTCAGGTCAAAGGGATAGACGCGGATGTTCGGCTCAACCGATCACTCTGGCAATTGGCCGAGCGCATGGCGGAGTTGAAGGCTGGCGTTCCGTTCATCGAAGGCGAGGTTGTCGAGCAGGCGGCATAAAGTCGGCGCAGAAAAGGAGGTTGCGTGAAGACGGGCAACAAGAGCAGTGGCAGAGCGACGGGCAACAACTTTGACCCGATTACGACGACCCCGAGCGGCGGCGTGATCTGGCGGGACTACGACAACCCGGGCCGGCCCGTTATCACGCATGGCGACGAGATTCCGCAGGATGTGCGGGCACGCAAGGAGAAAGAAAAAAAGGAAGAGCGGCGAGGGGCGAAAGAGTGACCAACTGGTAACTTTTTCGCGCTTCGCGTGAACGGCGTCAACCGCAGTTGCTTTTTAGACAATTTGGAAGGGGAAGGAAAACGATGAAACATCTCAGCGTCGAGCAGGTCGGAAGGCTGGTCGAGGTCGCGGGCGAGACGGTGCGGCAGAATGCGCCAGATCGTTCGCGGCTGGTCGCCCGCAATGAACTGTTTTTGAAGATCATCTATCAGCATGGGCTCAGAGTATCCGAGGCGATCAGTCTCACGCGTGGGCACGTCCAGCGCGGTTTCTTGGTCATCCGTGGCAAAAAAAAGGGGAAGCGGACAACGGAGAAACTCGACCCGAGCACGCTTGAACTGTGGAACAAAGTCACGGAGTGCATCTTGGCGCACACTCTGGTTTTCCCGTTCACTCGGCAGTGGGGATCGGAACTGTTTCACCGCGCGGCGGAAGCGGCGACCATCGATCTTGCGCCGAGGCAGGGAATCCACAGCCTGCGTCATTCCATCGCGCACCACATGCTCGACAGCGGCGCGCCGCTGCCCGTGGTGCAGAAGGCGCTTCGTCATCGCAGTATAGGTTCTACCGGTGTTTATCTTGAAGCTGACGGTGCTTCGGTCGATCAGTGGAGGGCGAAGGCCGTCGCGGGCAGCACGTTCGCGGCGGTGCCAGCAACTTCTGCCGCCGAGGTTCGCGGCGAGATGCAGCGGCTTCAGCGAGAACTGAAGCGGCTCGCCGAACTCGCAGCTTCGATGCAGGACGTACAGGACGCGCCGGAACCCGCGCCAGTTTGCGGTTCCGGCACCGGATGTGAGGTTGAGAGGCGGATTTCGCTGGTCAGCAGCGGATTCCGCCTCGGTTAATTCTGTTCACCGGCAGCCGAAGCTGACAATTAGCCGCGAGTTTTGGGGTCCCGATTCTTTAGCTCGACGCACTTGACGCAAATGCACTTAGAGAGCGGACTGGTCGGCAAGGTCTTATGTCCGCATCGAGCGCAGATGTACAAAGTCTCCAGGCCACCCCGCCCAATCATCATTTTGAAATTGCCGCCTTCGATGCAATAGGGGCAGCGCATAACAGGCATTCTCGGTTTGTGGGATGCTTCTAGAGCAGTCATATCTTCCGACCGCCGTTGATGATCGAAAGGAATGCCTTGGGATTGAATTGCCTGCGTTTCTTTGCCGCTGCCACGGGTGCCATTACTGGCCCTCTCTCTCTCCCTCTTTATTGTGCCGCTAGTGCTCGGCGGAGTGCCGTGATCAGCATCACCGTCTGATGTGTTCCGGGCCTTCTATTTTCATGGATCGACAATCACGCTGGCAGCGGTAGCGCAGCGGAAGCCGGGCACCAACGCCTTGATTGACTTCGGCTTCCTGCTATGTGAGAATCCGCGCAAGAGGCCGCTTCGGCCGGGTTATGGCGAAGGCAGTGGGAGCCAACGATCTTCGTAGCCGGAGTCATGGCGGTGGCTCTGATCTACAAACGACGAACTCGTCAAAACGATTCGCAATATCGGGCACATCCTGATTTCGCTGGCGACCTTCCGGCTGCCGGGAACTCAGGTCTCGCTCGACAATCCGGACTCGCTAAAAATTCCGTACGGGGTGTGGCGCTGGCGTTTACCGTGGTGCTTTATGGGATTCTCTGGAAACTGGGAGTTGTGGCCTAGAATGCTGGGTTCGATACGATCCATTCTTCGAAGGCTGGCCGCCGAAACCCGCGGAGCCGAGATTGCGGAAGCCGCCGTCGTCCTGCCGTTGATGTTCATGATACTTCTGGGGATCTTCTGGTTCGGACAGGCATTCAGCATCTATGGCACGATCACGCGGGCAGCGCAGGATGGCGCGCGGGCGGGAGCCGCGCCTTATTGCACCACGTGTACCCCGGGTTCGAACTCGCAGAATCAGAATGCGTTCAATGCGGTGCAAGCCTCTATGGCGGCTGCAAAGCTCGACCCGGCAAATGCACAATACCCCTCTGCGGCGCCTGGCTTTAAAGACTGCACCCTCCAGAGCACCGTGCTGTGCGACAGCAGCATCAGCAACGTTTGCGTCCAGAATCAGGTCCAATTGTCGTCGAATCCGAGCCTGGGTGGGGTGTGCGGCGTCTCTGTCAGCTTTCAATACCCGTTCCGGTTCTGGCTGCCTTTCACCCCGCTGAACAAGCAAAGAATCTTGTTGACGGCATCTGCGCACGCGCGCGTGGAGAACCAGTGATGACTGCGGCTCGCCTGCTGTGCGCGGATCTGGTTGGACGCCGCTGCCGCGACGACCGTGGAGCCCAGTTGGTGGAATTTGCCGTTACGCTGCCACTCATGATGGTGTTCGTAGTCGGCATCTTCGATTTCAGCGGAGCCTTCACTCTCAAGCAAAAACTCACCAACGCAACCCGCGATGCCGCTCGCGCAGCCGCAGCGGAACCGGCCACCGACTTGAGCCAGCCGTTACCAACATCGGTGAATGACGCTTTTCAGGCAGTCAAGAATTATCTGGCTACGAATCACATTAACGATTGTGGCATTACGACCCCGGTCTCTTCGCCTGGGCTGAAGTGGAAGTCTACGGCTAACGGGAATGGCTGTGTGGCACCAGGACTGACCTTGATCATTAACCGGGGATACTATTTTCCCCAAAGCGGAACTGGGGCGCTGCCGTCAGTGAACTGCGTTCCACAGGCTCCAGGTGGGCAGACCGCGGTCATCGGAACCTGCGTGAGCATTCAATATCCTTACCCCTGGAGGTTCGGACGCGTGGCCAGCCTCTTGGGTTCCGCCGTCGCCCTGCCCTTTCAGATCAGCGCCACGGCGGTAGCTATGAACGAGAATTAGTACAAAGTATGAAAGCTCCTGCGATCCGTAGATTCAATTGCACCCATCCTGCGCGCCACGGGGAGCGCGGCATCACGATGGTACTGGTCGCCCTGGCCATGGTCGCCATCATCGCCATGGCCGCTCTGTCGATCGACGTAGTCACTCTCTACCTAGCAAGAGAGGAAGCTCAACGTTCCGCCGATGCGGCTGCCCTCGGGGCCGCGAGGGTGCTCTCCCTCAGCGGAGTGACGGGAGATCCGCAAAACGCGACTGGCTATTGGCCCGCTGCCTGCACGGCGGCTACACAGGTAGCCCAGGCGGTGGCGAATCGAAACGCCGTGGGCAATGCGGCCGCGACTACTGTAAATGTGAACTTCGTTTACAACGGAACGGCCGTTTCAAACTGCACCTTTGCCGGAGGGAATGCTTTCGGAGTGAATCCGCAGGTGAAAGTACAGGTCATCCGAGCGGGTCTTCCCACGTTTTTTTCTCGCATTTGGTCGCGGAATACGAATAGCGTCAGTGCAACGGCGACTGCCGAGGCATTTAATTCGTCTCGTTCCGGGGCGTTTGCACCGAACGGAATCATCCCGGTGAATCCGCGCTGTGTTAAACCGTGGATTATCCCGAATAGTGATCCCAGAAATCCAGGGAAGAGTTTCGTCAACCTCGGAGATGGCTCAATCACGACCCAAGGCATTCAGGTTAACGGCGCGGGAAGAGGCGTCATCGGAGAGACCTTTCTTCTAAGCGACGCCTGCACGACACCTAGGGACTGCGACAACATGAAGGGCCACACACCACCCATGGGCTCTTACATTCCTGCCTCCGTGACGACTCCGGTCAGCGCATACCCGACTTGTGCCAATGACGACACTTTCCAGGAAGCTGTTGGAGGATGTGACCAAAATACTCAGTACGCTTGCGGCATCTCGGGAGGGGCGCAGGCAGACCTGACGATCAACCCTGCAGGCGACACCCGCGATGCGGCGCAATGTCTTATCAACCAACCGGGACAGGATCAACTCGATACGACCCAGTTTCCGTATCAAATCCAGGCAGGTACAGCGAATCCGGTCATCACCAGCGGAGTCGTCACGTCGAGCACGAGCATCGCCACCGTGCCCATTTATGACGGTGCGACTTTGGCGAACACCAGAAGACCCACGGTCACGATTGTGGGATTTCTGCAAGTTTTCATTAAACAGGCTAACTTCGACGGAAGCCTCAACGTGACTGTGCTAAACGTCGCAGGGTGTAGCAACACGGCGACAAACCCTCCAATTCCAGCGTCCGGAACCTCCCCCGTGCCGATCCGCTTGATCACGCCTCCGTGACTTTCGAAACAGCCGGATTTGGCGGCTCGGCGTTTTAACTCACACGCAAAAAACGCGGCTTCGGCGGCATGCTCGGCGCGTAAATGCGTGCACAGCCGCCAGAGTGGACAGTTCAGAACTCTGTCTAGGGCGCATATGTAGTTTCCGTATTAGCGTTCTAGAATTAGATCGAGGAGACTTATGAAACCCAAGGTGATCCAGATCGACAGCCGCAATCCGATCCAACGCAAGCGCAAAGCGATCATCCCGCAAGTGATCCTGGCGCGGGAGACGGAAACGGTGGGCGTCCGCACCGAGATTGAGAGGACGCCGAAGGGCAACGGTTACATAGAGACACACAGGCTGATCATCACCACGCGCGAGAAGTCGAAGCGTCGGAGGAAAGCCGATTCAAATGCGGCAGCGAAACGGAGAGCCGATGCGAAGGCGGAAAGAGCAGCGTAAATGCTGAAAACAGTGGCCGTGTTCATGGCGCTGACCATCACGATAACAGGACTGAAACTACTCTTGTCTCCTCACGGGTCGGACGATCAAATCATCGGAGTTGTGCTCCTCGCTGCTGGACTGACATGGCTCTGGGAACGCACCGGGTTTCGCGGCTTGAAATGAAAGTAGCCCACTACCTGCCCGAAGTCTGCCCAATGCCTCGCAACAGGTTGTCACCGAACGTCACCGAATACACCATCGGAAAAAAAGAAGATGCTGAAAACACTGATGGATGCGCGAACTTCCGAGCGCGAAAAAACCTAGCCCTTGTCCACCGCCCCATAGTCACTCGTTGACGGGTCGCTCGCGTTCGCCGACCCGGCGCCGTCGCTGGACGTGTTCTGCGGAGCCTTCGCGAACGTGCCCTGGCGGACGTATGCGCCTTTCTGGAAGTGGGCGTCGTTGGCCACCATCTTGTGCCCCCTCTCGCCCTGGCTTCCGACCGCGTGCCCGTGGCCGACCGCGCTGGCGTTGTCGAGCAGGTGCCCCGCGATTTCCTTGAAGTGGTTGTGCTGCGCCGCGCTCATCGGGCGCGGGTTCGTCGCGCCGGAGTCGGTCGCGGGCTGATCATCGGGAAAGTCGTTCTGCAGGTTCGCCATGGTGAATTGCTCCTCTTCTAGTATCCGGTCGATCCCGTGGAGTCGGAATCGCCCGTTCCGCCGACGTTCGTCGTCGAGTAGCTGGCACCCTCGGCGCCGCCGCTGGCGAATGAGCTTTGGGAACCTTCGCCGGTGACCGAATGTCCCCCGTAATCGCGGACTTCGCTCGCGGACGCGACCATCGCGGCCAAATGTTTCTTCGCGTGCGCGACCTTCAGCGTGTTTACCCGAATGACCCCGTGTTTAGCTATGCCGCTCATGTGTTCAATCCTACGCGGCAGACGCCGTTTTTCAAGAGCCAAAAGTCCGGCAAACGGAATCCTGCATCAATTCTAAAGGAGTTGGATGCCAAAAAAAGTGGCCCCGACGATTCCCGCGCCCGGGCCACTGTTCAGAGGCTGACTGATGCCCTAAGCCTACGCTCACCCGCGCCCTCGTTCTATTGGCAAGGTAGGGCCTTGGAGTATTTCTGGTGGGCATGGAGGCTACCAATGGCGAATGACAGCAGCAAGAGCGACAGCACGATTGAACAGGGCGGCTCTGGTATTTTGGAAAAGGGCAGGCCGGACGGCGTCGGAAAATGCAGCGATGATCAGCCGATCTTGCCCTCGCGGCAAGCCGTTAACATCCCGACTAACTTCCCACGCCGCAAGAAGAAGTAGTATCGGGCTCGTCAACATCTCGACTTGCGCGGCTGGCATATCATTATTCGAAGCGCTTCACCCGCAAACCAGCGGACAGCAGCGCATAGGGCGGCGGTTAAAACCCGCCGTCTCCGGAAATATCAATACAGCGCCTTGCTGGCTCCCGTGGGTTCCAGCAAGATAAGAACTGACGACATCAATGGAACCCGACGACGAACTCGATTCTCTGCAAGCGACTGATCCCGTTGAGTCTCGCGAACTTTGGGACAAGCGACCGGACGAGACCGCGAAGGCGTTCGGCGCATTCGTTTTATACAGAGATGCCGAGCGCCGCTCCTTCAAAATTGTTGGGGATCAACTGAATTGTTCGCCGCAGAATATTTATCAATGGTCGAGTCGGTTCGACTGGCGCGGACGGTGTGATGCGTTCGATATTGAACAGGATCGAATCCAGCGTGCCGAGCTTTCACGCGGCCGAGTGCGCATGCGGGAGCGGCATTTGCAGGTGGCGAAGGCCATGTTGGGGGTTGCAGCCTACGGACTAAAGGAGTGGCAGGGACGCGTCGAGCAAAAACTCCCGCTGCACTTGGAGCCTGAGCAAATTGCCATGCTCGTGAAAACCGCCGTCGAGTTGGAGAACCGCACCGTTGGCAGCGAAACCGATGCGGGTAGATTCACTCAGATAATCGTGAACCTAGGCGATGCCCCCGACGATCCGGACGAGGCCGATGTGCCACTGCTCGAACTGGAAGCCGAGTACGAGCCGCCGAAGAGAAAATTTAACAAATTTAACTGAAAGGCGCATCCCAAAATATGGCAGAGGACAAAGACAAGGGCGTTGAGCACGACGACGACGACAGCGTTGGAGCTATGCGTCGACGGCATCTTTCCGTTGGGCTTCGGTTTCAGGCCGTCGCCGTTTATGCACTCGAAGAGCTTGAGAAGAAGATGGCGTCGGGCGAGCCGCTCGGGCTGACCGCCGAAGATGCAAAGACGCTGCTCGACGCTGGTTCGGCGTTGGAACGTGGGGCACTTGGCGGTCGGAAAGTAAAGATGCAGTGAGCACTAAACCGCCAGCGCCAAAGGTTGATCGCCGCAGGAAGCTGACGACAGAAGCGGTGCGGGAAATTCGCGCTTCCAAGCAGAACGTCCTAGTGTTGGCTCGGAAGTTCGGCGTCACTGCTAGTACGATTTATCAGGTTCGAGCCTGTGGCACCTGGTACCACGTGTCTGAAGATCGAGGTTGAACATGCGGCGAAGAAGTTCCCAGCGGAATGGAAGTGCGCTCGAATCGGCCGCCCGCCAACTACTCCGACTCTTTCCTGGTACGCCCATGGCACTGAGGGCGATACGCATCCTGAGCGAACTCAATCCGCCTAAGCCTGCGGCGCCCGTCAGGATCAGCGCACGATGCCGAGAGAAAGCTTGCCCATTCCCCGCAATGGCTGGCCACGATTTATGCCGTGGCCACATGGTCGATTCGAATGCGAAGTTCTCCGTGCTGCCGAGTTGCGCCGCTGAGGCCATCGGGCCACTGCATCGTCTCCATTCAAAATCAGCCTGATTCGCCTTTTTCTCTCTCTTCCTTTTCTTTGACTTAGCATCACCTGAAGGCGACTGCAACTGTGCAGTAGCCTTAGCCAGCTTCATGCTCACCGATGGCCGAAATGATTGCCTAATGCTCCGAGATTGAGCGGAAAAGTGGCCGCTAGGGCCGCTAGGGCCGCGAATGCGTGCAGTTTCAGCGACAGTGACCAAATCCCTACAGAGTCAACGGCCCCGTTGCGCGGTAACCCAACTCGTCAACAATCATCGCTAAAAATCCCTTTGCCAAGAGCACGCGGCAGTGCGATCATCATTGAAATAAAGTTTTAGGACGCTTGGCGGTGAGGCCCTGCGGCGCAATTGCGCAAGGAACTTCACATGCCCACCTTCGCAACATCCCCAACAACTCAACACGGCGCTAGGGACAAGACTTGGCGGAAGCTCGTCGGCCTAACGCTGGAACAATTGAGCGAGCGCAGCGGCATCAATATTGCGCAGCTTTCCCTGCACGAAAACGATCTCGAATCACTCACGGCTGAGCGGCAGCAGTTGGTGGAGCGAATCTTGCGCGTTGAAATGAGCAAGCGTCGGCACGAAATAAATCAGGCACTGGGATCGGTGCCGAGCGACAGGCGCGAGAAGGTTCGCGAGGCGGTCGCCGTCTAAGTTTTCAGGATTGCTTGGCCTTCATTTTTCCTCCTAGGGTGGGGGTCGGCAAAGCTAGAAAGTTTCTTGTGGCGAGTGGCTTTCTGGCGGATTCGGGCTCGGCGTCGTCAACCCGCCGAGTCCGAATTTTCAAAAAGGAGAAACTCACACAGGCTCAGAGAAAGTCCGCATGCATTGCGATTACACAACAAAACCGATCACTAGCACAAGTCCCTTACCACACTCACTCGCCGCCCGCGACGCCGAGGCCGCATGATGAAAATTAAAAGTTTGGCGGAATGCTACCGCCAAGGGCCGTCCCCGCGAATTGGTTTTCTTTTTGAGTTCTCCTTCCAATCGTCGGGGACGGCTGCTTTGTTTTATAAGGGTGTGATTATGCAAGAATGGAAGCACAAGCAAAAAGCCTGGCCCGTTGGGGGCCAAGCTCTTTGCGGCCTTTAGGAGGCCAAAAAGCCGTATGCGGCGGCTCAATTAACACGCTACCACAAAAAGCCCGCCGCGTTCGAACTTCCCAACTGAACAATACAGCCATTGAGCCCGGAGAGTACCAGAGTCAGGGAGCGCAGCCATTGCAGCGGAGAGTGCCAACGTGCCGGAGCGAGCCAAGTTAACGGAGAGTACCACAGCGGAGCCGAGCGTCAGCCACACAAACTGAGCGTTCCATGTGGAAAGAGCGAGCCAAAGAAGTCGAGAGCGCCAAAGATAAAGAGCGAGCCAAGGACGCGGAGAGTACCAGACATCGTGAGCGAAGCAACGCGACCTGCGGCGGAATCAACCGCAGCCGCAAACAAAACGGAGCGAGCGCAGCCATGTCGGCAGAGAGTGCCATTTACCCGGAGCGAGCCAGTAGGCCGGAGAGTACCAATACGTCCGAGCGAGCCAGACCATGCGGAGAGCACCAGGAACAACGAGCGAGCCATCGAGATAGAGCGAGCAGATTTCGAATGCAGGTAGTTCAGCCCCGACACACGCGCTTGCGCGACAGTCGGCGTAACCAACACTAGCGCACGAACTGTGCCAAGTCGACATCTTAGAAGACCTTTGGTCGGTGTATCACACGGTTGGGGTAATAGAACCCAACCACCGAAGCTGCGGCAATCGCGGTATTCGGATTCCATCTATCTCATCCCGCATTGCCCATCCCCTGAAAAAGTTGCACGAAAAAAGCACCCGGGCAAAGGGTGCTCTTTTCGAAACCACAACCCGACACGCGGCAACGTGACGAGTAAGTAAGTTCAACAGTACGCAGTTAAGAACTTACTAGTTACGTGGTCGCAAGTCAATACCATTGCGGCCATGAAAATCTCTCGGACAACCCGACTTGGTGCTCACGGCCGCCCACAACTCACTCACAAAGGCCATGCGTCAAGTCTGGAACTTCCCTCGGCACAGTGTAACCAGCGGCCATCAAACAACGGGCTGAGTTTTCAATCTCAATGCCAAACGAAAGTCGGTTTATTCTCCCTTCGTGGAGTTTTTTCCCGGGCAACGGGTGCAGTAGTTGATCTGCACATGCGGCTTACGTCCCGGTCTAATACGGTGACCAAAACAAACCGGCGTCATTAAGTCGTCGCGAAACTGAGCATCAAAGCGTGGGCGCGACGTGGGCAGGGATACTCTCTGGATTGTGAGCCTAGAGAGAAGATCATGGTGGATGGGCTAGAGTGTGGTGGCTCTGGCTAACACCGCGTGGGAATGCCGCAAGTGTGTCCAAGAGAGAAGTTAGAAGATCAGTAAGAGTGGGAAACAATCGGCGTCGGCGAGTCGAAAAAACGGCAGCAGTGTAAACACAGGACTTAGTCCATGTCTTCGACATGGGTTTCGATAGAGTCGTGTAAGTACTGTGAAATCAATGCAAGGTTTGCAGGCGGGCGAACTGGCCATGGCACACCGAGTCCGCGCGGGACTCGACGTGGCGGGAGTCACCACCGCGACGACTCGGCGTAGTGACAGAGGAGATGCGCGCGAGGGGAGAGCTGGCGAAACATGGCGAGGGGCGACCAAAAAAAGGTGACCATACCGCTACCTTTTTCCCTCCCACGCTGGCCGACTTCGGGATCCCGCGACGCGTGTCCGCGACCGCGACGGCGGCGGGCGACAACTCACGGTGAGTAATATCGTCACCACGGAATAGATCGTCGTCTGGCGGCGTCCTGGCGCAGCGGGCACGGGTTCTAGACAGACATTCGAAGGGAACTTGGAATCATGAATAAAAATGCCGAGTGGAGTGAAACCAGCGAGAAGAGTTTCAGCTTCTTAAAACTCAACAGAGTTAGCTTCCCAAATAACACGCATTGTTTCACGCTGCAGGCTGCAGGCAGTGATGCACCCGGCGTCGAGATCAACGCCAAGCCGGACGAACTCACACGCGAACTCATGGCACTCGCGAAATGGGTATCGGAGGACTGATGCGAATCAGCGCGAGTGGGAAAGCATGGACATCGGAAGCCGAGTTCGGCGAGTTTGTGAATGCCATCGTCCGCTATTCCACGGCAGCCGAACTCCCAGCCATCGAGTGGTACTGCGCGGCGGCGCTTTGCCGCGACGAGTTGTGCCGCCTTCCGATTGCCAACTACAAAGAGATTGCAGACTTTGTGACTCAGCACGAGCAAGAAATTATGGGATGTATTCGAGGTGCGTCAGCTTAGCCTTGTGCTCCACGCGTTGCGGCGCCGCGCCTCGATTAAATCTTGGGTGCGACTCAAGACGCACGCCCGTTCCACCGCAGTCAGCAGCGACACATATGGCACCAGCGCCCTGACCAGCTGCGACCGCATCAACTCATCGACTTCTTCCCTTCGGCTGTCCTCACTGGGACTGACGAGTTCGACCGCCGTGACCCGCAGTGCCAGCGCCAGCTTTTCCAAAGTACCTAGAGTAGGCGTGGCACGCTCATTTTCTATTTTTGAAACATAGCTCCTCGGGCACCTCATCCGAATGGAAAGCTGGCGCTGTGAGAGTCCAAGTCTCAGACGCAAAGTCCTCACCGTCGAAGCTAAATCCAGAAAAGAGTGACCTCGGCCTCGGCCTGGATGCGGCACGGGCACCACCACCAATAACGGCGCAGGAGTGACGGGCTCAGGTTCGAGTTCCAGCGACGAGTGACATCTTCTGCAATTATTGTCGGAAGTACGATACTGAACTAATTGGCAATTCAACTTAAAACAACGGACAGTTTCCCGTGCGTCTACTGAAGCTGCAGCCATGAGCGCTGAGTTGTGGGATCGACTTCCGAGTCTTTGCCAGAGCGGGCAAAGGAATCAAGGAAGCGTACCACAATAGGCCACAAGAAAGACCCTTCAGCCAAGTGAAGGGATTATTAAGAATCAACATCATTCCAGATAGCGAGGCCCTGCGCGGCGAGTTTCCAGTCGGGCTGCTTCCTGAACTAGGCGCTCGGCCTCCGTGAGTTCATCGAGGGTGAGCAACCTGTCGCATATCGCAAACTTGAAGCCTGATGTTGATAAATAGATCGTGGCGCCATACATCTCGCCCTTTTCCGTCGTCTCCAACATCCCGCTGTTGCAGTCGCAAATGCCTCCCTCTACGCCTCGCCAGCCGTTGCAGAACTTGACTGACTTACCGTTCACTTCGACCTGCATGAATGCCTCCTTGTCAAAAGCCAATTTAGTAAACCGCTCGCCAATCCGCGCCGCTTCCGAAGGCCGAAAAAGGCCCGCAGTCGGCGTTTCCGTTTCGGCGCGGTTTACGTACACGCCGAATCGTCGCCTGCTCGGTCACTGCACCAGCTTCAAGCCGTGGTCGTCGTCGCGGTGCGCCGCCCTAGGCGTTGCCGTCGAATGAGGCTCCGACGCTGTCGCGGCCAGCATCGCTCTGAAAGCACGCTTGAGTTTCTCCAGCACCGTCTTGGAAGTCACGCGACCGCGGACTCCACAAACGCGGTATTCTTGCCGCGGAAGACCAAGCCGATCCAGATCCAGAACGGAGCCGTGCGAGCCCAATCCGTGCCTCCCCGCTTGATGTCTTTCTCAAGGAGCATGAAAAGAATGTACTGTTCATGTGACGTCAGGCTGACAGTTATCGTTTCCTTCTCCACTAGTCGGCGGATCTTGGTTTTTCGCTCTGCTCTTCTCATGATCGTTCTCCTTTTTTTCGCTCTCTTCTTCTTGGCACTCTCAATGTTGACGGCTCGCTCCTGCTTTCTGGCACACTCTGATCGCATGGCTTCGCTCTATCTTGCATGGCACTCTCTTGCGGCATGGCTGCGCTGCTCCTATGCAGCTTCGTCAGTGACACGACGTGCAGGCCGTTTGCGCCTTGGCACTCGCCGAGGCTCGTACTGTTTGTCGATCACGTCCTCGCAGGCACGCATAGTGTTCTTGATCTCGCGACAGAGCGCGACGGTATCCGCGCCCGCCTCAATCGCATTGACTAAGTCGAATCCCGCAGTGGCGGCGGCGATCAGCCGATTGTGGTCTGACCTACTCCACGCGCACTCCTTCAGTGTTTTCATGCGGGCCTCACCCAGCACCAGCCGCCGAATTTGTCTCACGCTATAGGAGATGGCCGTCGCATACGCCCCAATCCATTGCGTCCAAGTGGGAAGCTGGTCTCGGCTACCGGCCTGTGTCGCCATACGAATCGTCTTGCCTGCCACGCGCTGCAGCATCGTGAAATTTCTTCCTTCGACGGCGTGCTTCGGTCGCTGCGACAGAATGGCCTGCATCTTCCTCAATAATGGAAGATGACGGTGGAGAACGTCATAGGCACGCGCCATCTCGGGCAAGCCAGACACGATGGTGCGGTTCAGTTGGTTGAAGTGATCGAGTAGCTCGTCACGTAGAACAATGTCAGAACTCGGGACGGATGTCCGCAGTTCCGGCTTTCCCCATCTACCCGACGGCGCTTGGGTACGCTGTGGGTCTGAAACTGATATGCTGTCGGAATCCATGGTGTACCTCCTTCCAGGTCACTCTGGTTAGCCTCGTTCGCGGACGGTGAATCCGCTGGCGGGGCATTCTTTTTTCCAATCAGCGCGAACTTCCTCGCAGCAGTCAGCGCAGAGGATAGTTACCGTCAGCGCCCGCGATACGACGGACGCGCAAAATCGGCGGTTCCAATTTATGCGGCGTCGTCGATGTTTCTTTTCCACCAGTCCAAGAACTCGGCGGACTCGGTCTCGGCTGGCTTCCCGCCGTTTTTCTCCAGCACTTTCGCGGTATCTCTGGTGATCAGCCTCACGCCCGTCAAGCATCGCACCTTGACCGGATAGCTGTAGCCGTCGTCTAGCGAATGCTGTTCGTAGCGCTCATCGACGCACGCTCTCAGCTTCACCCGCTGGCCAACGTGCTTCGCTAATTCGCTGCTGTACTCGACATCAATGGAATGGAAGGTCACCGTATCCGGATAGCCTTCGTCGACAACAACCGGATCGCGAGGCGAGCCTAAGCAAAAATCGGTTCCGTGGTCGACTCGGTAGTATCGCGGCCCGCGAAAGGCTGGCCTGTAACTCAACACGCCTTCAAACAAATAGAGGTGTCCCATGTCATCGCCCCCGCCGATGCTGCTGCGCCTCTTCCCAATCCGCCACCGCCGCGCGGGAGTAGAGAACTCTGCGGTTGACCTTCATTCGCGGCGGCCCGATCCTCATATGCTCCCAACGCAGAAGCGTGCCAACGTGGACGTGCAATAGTTCCGCGACCTGCTCCTTGGATAAGAAGCGGTCGTTGACGAGGTCGTGTGTGCTTTGGGGTGCTGCTGGTTTGGCGGCCACTGTCATCCTCCAGACAAAAAAGAATCAGGAACACGCTCCCTTTCGGGACGTCCTCCGGGTCTCGGTTCTTTTTCATCCGGCAAATTCGAAGGCGCTTGGGATCGCCTTACAGTGGCCGGCGGTGTTTCCTTACGAGCTGCAATGTACCGCAGTGCGTCGTCGCGTGTCAATGAAAAAACAGACGCTGTAAAGACGTGGACTAAAGTCGAGTGGGACGACTTTAGTAAGAGTGCTTTAAACCCGCATGGATATTGGTTAAAATGGTGAGCGCGGTAGGAATCGAACCTACAACCTACTGATTAAGAGTCAGTTGCTCTGCCAATTGAGCTACGCGCCCACGGTGGGGATGTGGTTGGTAGGACGAACGAAAATTATAGCATCCAGCGGGAGGTTTTCGCAGGAAGAGGCACAACGAGACTCATCCGCTCTGAGTTTTTCGTCCGGACAAATCGGAACGCAGCGCGGTTGTCGGAGGCGGCCATTCATGAAAGCATCCGCTGCCTCCGCTGCAACCATCATCGAACCCTCAAGGAACACAATTTCCTGGACGCGGAGGCTTACCTCATCACTCCCTTTTTGCTTCAAGTTTGCCAAACATCAGCGAAGTGGTCTTTCCGTCTTGATCGTTTAGAAATTTGAGCTCGCGATCATCATTTTCAAGATAGAGTTTCGCGGTCGATATCGGTTGCAGTTCGACCGCGCCGATGATCCAACCAGATCTTTGGTCGAGAGAGAGGATGGTGTGCTCACCGCGTGCCAACAGCAAGGAAGCGAGGATCATCCGAGCACGGCCGGGAAGTGGGGTGAACCCAAGGATTTGGTGGCGGCTCTGGAGGGGCCGCACGTCATCACGACCGCGCGGTTCTCCTGACGGCGCAGCGGAAAGCAGCAACCAAGTCAGCAATGCTTCGACGCCCAACCAATGCTCGCCGCAGAATTGACGGCCAATCCCACGCGAGAACGTAACTCGTAAGCATCTCCAAGGTTGAGCCGAGCGGTCGCAAACCGGCGCCTGCAACGCACGAGAACCTACGATCGCTGGCGAACTTCCGCGACCAGGCTGCTCGAGTCGCTCGTCACCGGGCGCCGCGAGGACAACTGGTCCGCTCCGATCGGTGGACGATGCTCGACCGTGCCAATCACCGGCGCCTCATCCATGCCGTCGGCGTACGCCATGGAGGCGAAACGCTGCTCGCTGCACATACGATCGATCATGCGTTGCTGTCGTCCATTGAGCACGGCGTGCGGAAGAATGGGAAAATTGCGGAACATCCACACCAAATATACCCGCTGAAGAAATGAAGGCATCACATAACGCGGACCAATGGGTGTCTGAACTTTCACCACACCGGCCGCCAGTTTTTCAATCAACATACCTGGGCCCGCCTCGGAACCTTAAATTGGCCAGAGCAATTCTAGGGCCGCCATTATTGCAGGCGCACCATGCAATGGGAAGCCTTTTTTTCACAGATTTGCGAATATATTAATCGAATCGTAACCTTTAGCGTCCACTCGCCAGTGCACTATTGGGAAATTTCGCTGGGGGAGGCGTGCTGAAACGGTACTGACCGTGCCCCCTAGCGGCGCTGTGCGTCCCGATCAGACTGTGACTTCTGGAAGGATGTCCATGCGGCGGATCTGGGCCGCCACACCAAATTCTGATCCCTCTTCCTCTACCCGGACAATTGTCGCATGGCAGCACACCCAGCACTTTTCGCCGGAAGTGAGCTCGGGAGGAAGAATCAGTACGAGTTCGACGTCGGTGCCCTTTTCCATGCGGGATTTGGTGTAGAGGAACACTCCGTTGGCGCTCACGTCGCGAGTCTGCGCTGTCTGGTCCGCGCCCTGAGCGGTGCGCACGCGCGTGGGAACACTCGTAGCGATTCGTCTTCCAGAGCGGCGCTCGGTGTCAACCTTCATGCGGACGAAGTGCCCACCTACTGTACACCAACGCCGCGAATTGGACGAGAAGTTCCGGGCTTCCGAGACGGAGCCCGGAATCCAAAGTGGGACTAGATGACAGGGCGCTTGGCGCGGGCTGCGGGGACCACCAAAGCTTGCTCCATGGTAGGCACGTTGGTACCGCGGAGCTTCGCTTCCGCTTCGTGGAGCTTATCGGTCTGGGCCGTCTGGTAGTAGGCCTGCACCAGCAATTCCATGGTGAAGGGATTGTCTTGATCCTCTTCCAGTTGCGCAATGGCGTCGGGGTATTTCTTCTGGTCCATCAGCAGAGAGCCGGCCGCGCCGTGCCAGGAACTCTGAATCACGCGGTTGCGGCTGCCATTGGCCAGAGCCTCGAGTTGGTGCAGCGACTTGTCGGCCAGCGGTTGGTCGCCCGCGCGGGCGGCTCGTACGGCGCGGTTGCGGAGGATGCGCGACATCTCTTCGTCGCGGTCCGAGGCGGAAATGGTTGGGCGATGGATGAGAGCTTCCTCGGCCAGTTTGAGATGCTTCTGGGCAACAGTGTCGTCGCTCTGGTACTCCGCCATTTGGCGGAGCGCCTGCGCTTCTTGCAGATCCTGCTCCTTGGCATGAGCGGTTTCGGCGATCTCAAGGAGGTTCTTGTCGGCTTCGGCGTAATTGCCGTCGCGAACAAACGTCATTGCCTCCTGCATACCGTAAGTCAGGCGGTCGGCTTCATTGTGGGCAAAGCGGATGGCCTTGTCATATTCAACGCGGGCCTGCTCCTGATTGCCCATGAGTGCGTAGGTATCGCCGAGACCAAGTTGCGAGGTCACGAAGTCGGGATCAATCCTGAGCGCGGCGCGATAGTGCGTGAGCGAGCCTTCGAAGTTCCCTGCCATGCGCAGCAGTTCTCCGTAGGAATCCTGCGGATTGGGCTCCTTGGGAAGCATGACGATGTAACGGTCCATGGCCGCGAAGGCCTTGGCGAACTCCCGGTTGCGAGCCTCGACGTAGGCAAGATCGTTGAGCGCGGCGGGAAAGTTCTTGTCGATGGCGAGCGCCTTTTCCATCATGCGCTGCGCCTGATCGTTGCCGTTTTCACCCATCAGCCAGTTGCCCGCGAGATAGAGCAGGTGCTTGTCGCGCGGATACATCTCGAGCATGTCGTTCATGGCGGTGATGCCGCCGAGGAAGTCGCCTTCCTGCACTTTGGAAATCCAGGCAACCATCAACTGCTCGCCAGGCGTAAACTTGGGCGCGAGTTCCTTGGCTTTAGCCCGAGCCTGACTCACTTCCTGGGGAGTACCGCTGTTGAAGGCTATCCATGCCCAGGCGACGGCGAGGTTGGGATCTTCTTTGACGGCCGCGCGCCATTCCTCGTTGCAGCGCTCAAGGTAAAGATTCTCGTAGTCGGCCATTCCCTTTTCGTAAAGCTCACGAGCTTTGGCGGACGAGGTGGTTACTGGCAGCGTGGTGGATTCACCCTTTTTGAGGTGGTGCGCATAAAGCGGCGCGGCGAAACATAGACCGAGAACTAAAACGGCGCGGATTTTTATGGAATTAGTGCGGCGCATCAAGATCTCCGGTACAGAGCTCAGTGGGGAGGCGATTACGAGAAGAGGGTAACATCGGCGTAACCGGGCGACGAGGTGACGAAAGGAGTAGGTCGGATGCGAGGAGCGGTCGTTCGTTGGATATCGGAAGTTAGGTAGAATCCGCTTCTTGAGTTCTGGACAGAGAGATTTAGCGGGTTCGTGGGCTGTCGTGAGTGCGTTCGTTTTGAAACCGATATGACTGATCGGGTTAACCCCACCCCCTCCCCCTGGGTCTATTGGAATCATAGACTTAGCAGGAAACTGCCTCCAAGATATTGAGCGCCAAGAGGTTAGAGCACAAAATATTGAAAACAAATAAGTTAGCTAGTCCCTGGGCACGCTGGCGTTAGACGCTTGCGCGGAGCTATGATGCGCCAATTCAAGTGTTGAGCGCAAGGTCGGATGTCACACAGGCTTATCGCCAGCAGTGACTGGCTGCACCCTGCTCGACCCCTTGTTTCAGTATTTAAAGCGCGTTCCCCGGGAACAAGGGTGCGTCGAATCGTGGTCTAGTTAGGTGCCTGATTTTACTTTGGCACCACGATCCTCACGGTCCCAAGTCCACTGCAAAACCGGCAGCGTTCGCCCTCCATGAGCTTCCCCGAGCCAGCGCACTCAACGCATTTAGCTACGATCTGGAATTCGGCGTTGGCAGAGTCAGGTACCCCACCCGAATTTGCCTTTACGACCTCGGCTCGGTGATGCTTTCGCAACCACGATGCCAGTTTCCCCTCAATCCGCTCTCGGTCTGCTATACCGAGGCGCATCGACATCGAAGGCCACCAATCTGGAAGACAGCCGTAGCAGACGAGCTGGCCGCAGTCGAAGAGCGCGCCAGGGTCGGCGCAGCGGAAGAATTTCCTGCACTGCGAGCAGCGCTTGACACCAAGCAAGGCTAAGGCATCAATCAAATCATTCAGATCATGCTCGACTCGTGCCAGGGTAGCAAACAAAGAGTCTTCCGCCGGATCAGGGGTTCCTGACTCAGAAGACCCATTCCTTAGTTCTGGTTGCATTTGATACTCCTTTCCGACTTTTCTCGCCATTTAAGCTGCCTGGTGTTGCCTCCGACCTTTCACTCACCCGTAATGAAGTTCAAAGAGCGCAGGATTGCCTTCAGGCGGAATCTCTACCTGCCCGGTGACTGCCTGCGTGCGCTGCTGACAAAGCCAGTAAACCGGCGCGCCAACTCAGCGATACGATCTGGTTGCCGCATTCGGATCGCCTCCCTCGGGATTAATTCTGCGCCGATGCCGAGCGCCATGGCACCCGCCAGAATGAAACTAGAAGCCGTCTGCTGATTGACTCCGCCTGCGGCGATCAGGGGCACGTCTGGAAACATCGCCTTCAAAGATCGAATGTAGCTATCACCGCCTACTTGTGCGCAGGGAACAACCTTGACGAAATCGGGACCCAGCTTCCACGCCCTCATGACCTCGCTCGGAGTAAGTGTTCCTGGGATCACAACTGTACTTTCCCTCACCGCGAAGGTCACGATCTCAGGATCAAGCCCGTCGCATGCCAGAAACTTGGCCCCGGCATCCAAACAGCGGCGTGCCGTTTCTACGTCCGAGACGCTGCCCGCGCCGACGATCACTTCGGGAGCATTCTGTACAAGGTGGGAGATTACTTTGTGAGCTTCGGGCACAGTTAGCGCGACCTCGACGATGGGAATCCCGCCTCGGGATATGGCTTCAGCGGCGAAAAGAGCGTCTTCGGTCGAAGACACACGAACAGCCGGAACGATTCCAACTTCCTCGATCCGGCTCCGTACCTCTTGCTTGTTCACAGATGTCGCTCCTTCAGCGAATCGTTATTCGGGTTGACCAATCACGGCAGATTTCTCACGCCCACCGCTTCTCGGAGCTGCTCCAGCGCCAGCAGATAGGACGCGAGCGCCTGGCGGTAAGCCAGCTGAGTCGCGCGATAGCTGCGCTCAGCATCAAGAAAGTCGAGGAGGCTCGCGGCCCCGCGCTTATAGGCATACTCACTGATGTCTCGGTCTTTCTGCGCAACATCGAGATAGCCTGAGCGATAGAGGGTGACCACCTTTTCGCTCGTCCGCAGACCCTCGTAGGCATCGCGCACATCGGTCAGGGCCTGACCGTTTGTTGCTTTCTCCTGTTCCTGCGCCTGGGTAATAGCAAAGCGCGTCCGCGCAATTTCCCCCTGGTTGCGATTGAAAATGGGCAGCGGAATGCTGCCGTAGAAGGTAGCCGTATTGATTCCGTTGACGTGGGAGTAGTTGGCCTGAACGGTAACGTCGGGCTTGCCGATTGCCCTTTGCAGTTCGTATTGGCTGTGGGCGGCGGTCACACCCTGTTGGGCTGCGCGCAGGTCAGGCCGGCTTTGCAGGGCCTTGAATTGCAAGTCCTCGAGGTTGCCCTTCAGAGGCTGATAGTCAAACGGGCCCGTGACATCGTAGTCGGGGGAAACGGATTCGTAGCCGAGCAACTGTCGCAAGTCGGAGAGTGCCTGAACTCTGGCGAGTTGCGCCTGCTGCAAGTCGGTCTCGAACTGCAACAACTGCAGCTTGATTTTTAAGTAATCGTCCTCGCTGATCGCGCCAGCTTTATAGCGCAGCTCGCCGAGGTCCACGGTCTGCTGAAAGCTTTTCAGATCTTGCTCGGCAAGCTCGAGGGTGGATTCGCCGAGCTGCACATTCACGAACAGGGATGCGACATTGAAGGTAAGCCCGCGTTCATTGTCTGTGACCAGTGATACTGTCTGCGCCGTGATATCCTTCGCCGCCTGCAAGCGGTGTTGCCGCTTCTTGCCACGCTCGATCAGGTAGCCGAGGCCCAAATCGGCTTCGGTTGAGTCGTGCAGATACTGGCTGTTTTGCGCGGATGGAGCGAAAAGAGGCAGGTACTCCCAATCGGTGAACAGAGTGGGATTGGGGCGCAAGTTTGCCGTCGTCTCCTCGGCCTGGCTTTGCTGAATCGTGGTGCGAGCGGCCAGCAGGTTGTGGTTGTGTTGCGTGGCCAACTGCAGGGCTTCGTCAAGCGTGATCCTGACCAGTCCCGAGGTTTGCGCTGCAACCGACAGCGTGAGCGGGAAACCAAGGAGCAAGATCGCGCCCAGGCTGTACAGGCGACGTCTCTTTGACCGGGAGTACAAGGTCTTAGCTCTCAAACGACGCCTCCGGTTCTGGAAGTTCATCGCGTTCACTGGCGAACCAAACATAAAGCGTGGGCAATAGAACGATGCTCATGACCAAGTCAGAAATCAGGCCTCCCACAATCACGATCGCGAAGGGGCGCTGCGAGTCGGATCCAATGGCGTGCGAAAGAGCGGCCGGTAGCAGTCCGAGAGTTGCCACCAGCATGGTCATCATGATAGGGCGAAGCCTCAGCACAGCACCTTCGATTGCGGCATCCACGATGGTGTAGCCGCGCGCGCGGAGTTGATTGATGTATTCAAGCATGATGACGCCGGTTTGAACCGAGACGCCGAACAACGCCAGGAAGCCGACGCCAGAGGACACGCTGAAGTGTGTGCCCGTAACCAACAGAGCCACCAGTCCGCCGATCCGAGCCATCGCCACGTTGGTGAGGATGAGAAGCGCCCACTTCACCGACTTGAACATCGTGTACAGGATGATGTAGATCACGAGGATGGTCAGGGGCACGACGAGCAGCAGACGTGCTTCCGCGCGTTTTTCGCTTTCGTACTCACCCGACCAACCGACGTGATAGCCCGGCGGCATCTTCACTTTTTCACCAATCAGATTGATCGCCTCTTCGACCGTGGTCCCCAGATCCCGGCCTCTCACGTTGAAGGTGATGGCCACGTAGCGGCTGTTACCTTCCCGGTAGATGTCGTATGCGCCGTCTTTGACCTCGACCGTAGCCAACTGCGCCAGAGACACCCGCTCTCCGCCGGGGGAGAGCAGGCGAACTTTGGCAATGGCGTCTTGGGTTTTCCGGTAGGACTCCTGGTAGCGCACCACGACGTCGTAGCGCTGCTCCCCCATCAGCACTTGGCTCACGGCGTTCCCGCCCACGGCCGTCTGGACAGCGTCTTGTATGTCCGCCACATTGATTCCGAAACGAGCGGCCTGCTGGCGGTCGATGGTAATGTCGAGATTGGGCTGGCCGAAATCGCGTAACAGCTTGACGTCATGCATGCCCGGGATGCCCGAAAGCACGGCAGTGACTTCTTCGCCCTTCTGCTCGAGAAGCTTCAGGTCATCGCCAAAAATCTTGAGCGCGAGCGCACCCTTGGTACCAGTAAGGGTTTCTCCGACGTTGTCTTCGATGGGCTGCGAGAAGTTCCAGATCGCGCCCGGATACTTCTGCACTGCGCGTTCCATCGCTGCGATCAGTTCTTCTTTGTTCTTGTGGAATACCGGACGCCACTCGTCGTGGGGCTTCAAGTCAACAAAATACTCTGTGTTGCCGAACCCCCCGGTATCAGTTCCGTCGTCCGGGCGGCCGACCTCCGACACGACCTTTGTAACTTCCGGAAAGGACGCGAACACATAGCGTTCGTTGGTGGTGAACTTTTCGCCTTCCGAAAGACTCGTGCTATTCGCCAGCGTGCCCCGCGCCCAGATCGCTCCTTCGTCCAGATGGGGCAGGAACTCCGAACCAATTATTCCACTGAACCACAGGAACAAACTTCCGGCCAGCGCCGCCAGGCCAATGCCCACCGTAAGAACGCGATGCCCGAGGCACCAGCGCAGCCGCCGGCGATAGCTGGCGGTCAGGTAGGTCATGACCGGGTTGTGCCACTCCCGAACTCCACTCTTAAACAACACGCTGGCCAAAACCGGTGCGATCAAAATCGAGAAGGTCAGCGCCCCGAGCAGAGCAAAAGCGACGGTCAAGGCCATGGGCCTGAACAATCGGCCCTCGACTCGTTGCAGCGTGAAGATCGGCATGTAGGCGGTGATGATGATGGCGATCGCATAGAACACCGGCCGCTGCACCTCATGCGCCGCCTCGCGAATAGCCTGAGCGGGGGTTTTCACGATCATCGTGGTGCGACGGCCTGCGGCGGAGCCCGAAGCGTGTTGCAGGCGGCCCATGTGCCGCACAATGTTCTCTACCATTACCACTGCGCCGTCCACGACCATTCCGAAATCCAGAGCGCCAAGCGACAATAGATTTGCGGGGATCTTGCTCAGGTCAAGCCAGATAGAGGCGAACAGCAAAGAGAAGGGAATCGTGAGCGCCACAATGAAGGCGGCGCGCGCATTGCCCAAAAAGAGGAACAGGATGATCGTGACCAGGATCATCCCTTCCGCCAGGTTGTGCATCACGGTGTCTGTGGTGTAGTGAAGCAGATCACTGCGGTCCAGCATGGGGACGACTTTCACGCCGGGTGGCAGAATGCCGTGATTGAGCTCGTCGACTTTCTTGTGAATGGCATCGAGTGTAGTTTGCTCTTCGGCGCCTTTGCGCATGAGCACTATGCCCTGGATGACATCCGGCTCATCGATAATTCGCCCGTCTTCCATGTGGTTTGCCCGGGCCATGTGGCCCAACCGGATCTTGGGGCCCTGGACCACGTCAGCGATGTCCTTAACCCGAAGCGCGGTGCCCGCCTGTGTTTTTAAGACGGTCTGCTCGATGTCTTGCACTTTGCCGAAGAGCCCGAGGGCTCGAACGTTCATCTGCTGGAGGCCGACTTCCACAAAGCTGCCGCCGGCGTTGGTGTTGTTATTGGCAAGCTGCTGCTCGACCTGGCTGATGCTCAATCCGTAGGCGACGAGTTTGTTGGGGTCCACCCGCACCTGATATTCACGCACCGTGCCCCCAAAATCGGAAACGTCCACCACATCGGGAACGGATTTGAACTGCTTGAGCAGAACAAAGTCTTCGAGCGACCTTAACTCCATCAGGTCGTACCGAGGATTGGTGCTTCTCAAGGTGTACCAATAGATCTGGCCCGTGGTGCTCCAGTCCGTACCGATTTGAGGTTGAAGGTTTTGTCCGGCAGGAAGATTGACCTGGGTGAGCCTTTCCAGCACCTTCTGGCGGTTCCAATCGTTAACCGAACTGTCGTCGAAGATCATGATGATGAACGACAGGCCGAAAATGGACTCGGAACGCAGATACGTCATGTGCGGCATTCCGGCCATTTGGATCTCGATGGGAATCGTGACTTGCTGCTCGACCTCTTCCGCGGAACGCCCTGGCCATTGAGTGATGACTGTGACGTAGTTGTCCCCGATATCGGGGTAGGCCTCGACCGGCAGGTTATGAAATGAGATCACTCCCCAACCGAGCAACAAGAAGGCAATGGCCAGCACCACAAACTTGTTGTTCAGAGCGAAATCTACGAGGGCGCGGATCATTTCCTGTTTACTGTTTCCCTTCCCGTTTCTCTGGGGCTCGGTGTGTTCAAAACTCGAGGCGTCGAGCTAACCATCACTGCGCAAGTACGTGGTCCAACACCAAGGCGTTCGTAACGACTTGTTGACCTGGTTGCAGCCCGGACTTGACCTCTTGCAGGTTTGTGTTTCCCGGGAAGAGGTCTCCACTCACAACCTCCACGCGGCGAAACTTCTTGTCGGGCGCGGGGACGAAGACAAACTCGCGATCATGCATATGCAGAATGGCCGATGCCGGAACCACCGTATGCATCTCTTGGGTTTGACCGCGGAAAGTTGCTCTGGCGAACATGCCAAGTCTCATGGTTCCCGGATTCTGAACTTCTATGCGAACCTTCGCGGTGCGAATACTCGGATCGAGGATCATGCCAATGTTGCTGACCCTACCTTTGAACGGGCGACCGGGATACGCGTTCAGGGTGATGTCCGCCGTGTCGCCGAGCCGCACATGGGCCATGTCATTCTCGTACACGTCGCAAACAATCCACACCGACGAGACGTCCGAAATCGTGAACGGGCTCGGCGATGAGTAGGCCTGCACAGTCGCCGCGTTTGTCACTTCCTGATCGGTGATCACCCCACTGGTGGGCGCAACGATATCCACGATGCCCATGGGTTTGTCGGGATCGTTGCCCAGGAGCCGAAGATGCTCGGTCGCAGTCTCGAGGGTGACCTTGGCATCCTCTGCGGTGTCTTTGGCGACCTCGAGGTCCTGCTCAGCGATGGCCCCGTGTGCGTACAGGTCCACGGCTCGATTTAGCTGTTTTCGCGCGAGAAGCTCATCGGCGATGGCCTTGCGATAGGCATCGAAGCCGCCGGCCACATCGTCGCTGCGAATAGTTAGTAACAGCTGGCCTTTTTTCACCGTGTCGCCAAGTCGCGCGTGGATGGCCACGACGCGCCCGGAGGCCAGCGAGACGACCGGGACATTGCGAGCGACGTCGGGTGTGACTGCTCCGGTGACGATTAACTCGGAAGTCGTGGGATGCGCGGTGGCTGCTGCGAGCGGGAATTGCTCCGGATGGTCGACAGTGAAGAGGCTGAGGTCGACATCAGGAACAACCTTCGCAGGAGGCGGAGCTTCCGCCGCGGCATCGACACGCTCGTTGCAACCGCCAAGCAGCAGCGGCAAAAGTATGGAGATGAGAAAAAGACCGATTTTGAGATTTCTGCTTTTCATCAGGACACCATCCGTCACGGCCCGGGGGAGGGCGGCGGCGCAGCGAAGAAGTTGGAACCCTCCCCGAAACGCCGCTCCTTTGTTGTGCCAAGCGCATCGTCCTTTCTGCACGAGCAAAAACGCCTCGTCTCAACTAGAACTTGACCATGATGGCGTACCTCATGCTGGGTTCGTCTTTCCGCAGATCGGGACAGAACCCACCGCTTCCAGCCACACATGTGAAGCCCGGCGTGGCCGACAGGAAGGGACCTGGCACGAACGTAGTGGTTCCCACGACAGACCCGGCACCTGGGTTCGGAACCGTGCTAGGAGTCAAGTTGTCGCCGGGTGTGATCCCCCCGCGACCTGTCCAGTAAGGTACGTTGGCATGGCGATACCCGTACTCTGCACGAAAGGTGATGTACTGCTTGGGCATCCAGTCGAAGGTGAGCGAAGTATCCCAGGCTTTGTAGGGATCGCCGGGATTCGCCGTGAAGTAAGGCGAGCCGGTAACGGCATCGGCTCCGTTGATCGGCGGAAGCAGGGTCAGGTACCGCCCCGGATTCGCCATGACGCCGCCGCCGAGAGTGACGCCGTACAGATCCTTCTTGAACCACCAGCGGTTGTAGAGCATCCATCCGGCGAAGGTCTGCTTGCTGCTCGTAGCCGTGTTATGGTGGCAATTCACATTGTTATTGATGGTTCGACCCTGTGCGCTGACGAACGATCCGTGGCCGCCATACTCGCATCCAACATCTCCGGTAAAAGAGAACGCCATCTTGTCTAAGAACTTTTCTGGGTGATCGTAATACTTGACTTCAACGCTATTGTCAGTGTGGATGCGGGAGCGTCCAAATTGGCCGTCGCCGTTGCCCAGAGTATCTTCGCCCATGCCGTAGTTATTGAAAACGAATGACAGCCACGGTTTTGGGCGATATAAGATTTGTCCGCCGAGTCCAGGCTTACTGCCCATTCTGCCGTAGGATTGCCACCCGTTGATGATCCAGGGTTCGATCTTTAGTTTGTCAGTCGGGAACCACTGGATTCGCACCCCGTTGAAGAACCACGGAGTGTTGGATGACACGTAGGACGGCTGGTAAGTCCAGTTATCGAAATTGTAATAACTGAAGAGGCCGATATAGGAAACGAAAATTCCCGCGTCAAGGTTGAGACCGTGGTTCACGTTGAAGTGATAACCGGCATTGGCCTCCGAAACGTATTTGTACGCGCCACGAAGATCCCACTGACCGCGTCCAGCACTGGCGTCATTCCTCGGCGTGGTGACGCCGAACATTCCATTCATCGTCAAGATTCGGGCATTAACATTTTGCCAGTGGAAGTTGCCGCCAAAACTGATTTGCTCTACCTGAATTTCATTGGAGCGGAAGATCTCTGTCGAACCACCCATAGTGTCGTCTCTCGGATGGTTGAAATCCTGGACGTAGTGAATGTCCATCCGGACTTCCGGAGTGAAGAATTTTGAATCCCAGACCACGTCTTTGTTGCGCGGATTGCCGTTCAGCCACGTCCAGTCGGCGTACGCAAACGGTTCCGTTGGTTTCGGTTTTTCGGTTAAACCGGAACGGACTTGAGCGGCCGCATCAACACTTGCCGTCGTCGGGGTAGGCGCTGGTGTAATCTCGGACCCCGTGGCAGGCGCCGAGCTTGCTCCTGCGGCCGGTGTCGATGTTGCCGGCTCCGTAGCCGCGTGACTCTTGAGTGCCGCTTTGAGTTGCTCGATTTCTGCTTTCATGGCGTCGAGTTCTTTCGCCACGGCAGGTGATATTTCCGGATCCGCTGCGGCCGCGGTCGGAGGTGACGATTTGCTAGCAGTCGACGCCGCATCCGCAGAACTCTTAGACGCGAGTTCTCCAGGCCCGTGCAACCTCGCCATCTGTGCCCCATTCTGATCTTGCGGTTGGGCTTGCGCCTGCGCATCACAAATCGTCAGGCCAAACAACGACATCGTAAGCATCATTGCAGCGATTGCCTTTGTGCACCGAAGAGATCTCATAGTTTTCACGTCTCCATCTATTTCCCATTGGAACTTTGTATTTGTTTCACGGCATGAGGGTCGCGCAACGAGCTTGCTTTTCATTGCACTGATCGCCTCTCTTACCCACGATGCTGGTTTATTACCTTCGCAAATTCTTTCGATCTGGCATCGGAGTGCCCACAAACTTAGCGGCGTCCGTTGCCAGCGTCCAATAGATAATTCTTTTCCGGCCAATAAATGCATTAGCCATAAGCTATGTCTAATGATAGCTATCTATTTCATAAGTTAAGGCTTGGCGTCGCCGGATCTGGGCTCTGAGCCTTGACGCATCTGACTCCTTTCGGTCTGACGCGAATCTCATTGGATATCTAAGCGCACAAAGATCTCGTAAGGAGTACATAAAAAGTTCATCAAGAATCGGGAGGCTAAGTCGGGGGAGCCCCAAGTCGGGACGTATCGGTTATCGAGAGTCAACGGACGCGAATGCTTGGTTATCGCACACCCGGAAGAGAGCTAATTCGAAAACCCGCGCTGGATTGGGCACGATCCACTAAACACGCTCGACTAAAAACGCTCGACTAAAGAAGTGCGCGGCCCAACTCCTGCGAACTCTTGGCGGGCCGAAGACTGTTCTCGTCGGACAGCCATCCCCGCGCTTCCGCAGAATGTGCCAGCCGATTGCCGGCCGCCACTTGGAGCGAGGTTGCCAATGCGGTTTCCATCAGGGTTCCGGCTCTCGTTGGTGCAGTGCGGCTGCGAAACAATCCGAATCGGGCCTCGGGTAGCACAGGCAGCCTGGCGTACTTGACCTCGCTGATCCTGGTGTTCCGGACCGTTTCCTGTAGCAGCGCTGACACTCCCATGCCGGAGTCGAGCGCCGCCAGAGTGGCATCCAAGCTCGCGCTTTCGAACACTACACGCCACTCCCACCCAGCCCCGCGCAAAGAAGATAGGATTGCGTCGTGCCACCAGCTCGTGCTTTCACACAGTACCAGCGGCAGGACCTTGAAGGGATCGATCGAAAGATCTGTGCTGGCAAGCCAGACTAAACGGGATCGCCACTGGATGACGGGCAGCTCTACGATCCGAGTAGGATCGCCGATCGCAAAGTCCAGTTCGCCTCGCGCGAGCAGGAATTCGAGCTTTGCCGGCGCAGCCACTATAAGCTTGAGCTCGACGTCGGGATGGGTTCTCTGGAATTGCTTCAGCGCCAGCGTCAGTCCAGCGAGCGCGGTTTCCTCGCTGACTCCCAAGCGCACTGGACCGGAGGCGGATTCTTCGCGGAACCGCCCCAGCACCTCTTCATTGAGATCGATAGCGCGATGGGCGTACGCCACCAACAGTTCGCCGTGGCTCGTCAGGGTCACGCCCGCACGGCTTCGGTAGAAGAGCTTCCGGCCGATGATCTTTTCCAGCCGCAACATCTGTTGGCTCACGGCCGGTTGAGTCTTAGCAACCGCGGCTGCAGTCCGTCCCATACTCCCATGTCGGACTACGGCGAGAAACGTGCGCAGAAGGCTGAGTTCCAAATCGTCCCGATTCGTCGTCATTGTCATATCGCAAACCTTGCTCGCCCGCAGACTTTGCGAACTCTGCTTGTGCAGACTCTGCACGGCTTGAACGGTAGAGTGCGAGCCGTGAAGAACTCGTGAAGAATCTTCATGAAAACTTTAGCTGCGTTAAACAAAAGTTTTGACTATACGAGGCGCGACTTGGGAGTCAGCAGGTAGCTCGGCTCCCGCGGCCAGCAACAGCCTAAAGGGATTCGCTTTCCGTTGCCGATGACTGCGGATCCGTGGGATCGCAGAATCGGTAGCCAAACCAAGGTTCTGTCAGGATGTACTTCGGACGCGTGGCATCGTCTTCGATTTTCTTGCGAAGAGTTCTGACATAGGATCGCAGGTATTCGAGTTCCGTGCCATACTCTGGACCCCAGATCGCACGCAACAATTTGGCGCGGGTCAAAGGAACTCCCTGGTTCCGCATCAGTAAGGCCAGTAATTCGAATTCTGTTGGCGTCAGGTGAATCACGTCCCCACCTTTTCGCAAACAATGGCCTTCAAGATCCATCTCCAGGGCGGCTACTCGAATCACCGTCGGCTGGGTGGCGCTGTCTGCTTCGAGCCGGCGAAGCACGGCTCGCATTCGGGCCACGAGTTCGCGGAAACGAACCGGTTTGGTGACGTAGTCGTCGGCACCCGCCTCCAGCGCCCGTACCATGTCATTCTCCGCATCTCGCACAGTGACCATTACAATTCCAATTTTGGGCGCAAGAGCGCGAATCTCGCGACAGGCTTCCAGCCCCCCGATTCCCGGCATATTGATGTCAAGCAGAACTAGATCAAAAGGGTATTGGGGGAGGATGTCAACGGCCTCTTCTCCACTCCGCGCTTCCTTGACCAGGAAGCCGCTGGCAGCCAGAGAAGTCCGAAACACCTTGCGCAAGGCGGGCTCGTCATCGACGACCAGCACGGAGATTGGACGCGGTGACATGGCTAAGCTCGTCCTCGTAATTGCCAGCTTGGCGCGGAACGCCGCAGGTTTGCGACCGATGCAGGAGTTCGTGGATCACGGATGAGGGTGACCGCAAGGGCTGCGTTCGAAATGGAGGCGGAGCCCATACCAGGCAAAAGAAACGGCCGCGGCAGTCGATAAAGCAGTTACATCCGGCGCACGCTGCAAAAAGTGCTTTCTCTTCCGGACCATCCTTCGATAAAGATAGAGGCGCGCACATGAAGAATCCGTAAAGATTGTCTAAAGAATTCGATTGGTCAGAGCGGTTGTGGGGCTGGGTGGCCTCCCCGAGGTGTAGCATCGTCGGCGCGCAAACCACAACAGTCAGCCAACACGCCTATCGGCATTGGCAGGATCGCTCTGTGCGATGGGCAAGGTGAGGCAGAAAGAAGTGCCCTCGCCGACGTCCGTTTCAAGATACAGGCCTCCGCCGTGGGCCTGAGCAATTTTCCGCGCAACATACAGGCCGAGTCCCGATCCCGGCGCCAGATGGCGCGCCTCTGATCCGCGATAGAAGCGCTCGAAGATATGCGGGCGCTCACTCGATGGAACAAGACTTCCGCTGTTCCACACGCGCACGGCCACCGACTCATGTTGTAGTTGGATGGCAAGCTTGATAACCGAACCGGCCAGTGAGTACTTGCAGGCATTGTCCAGCAATTGGCGCAGAGCAAGCCGAAGAAGTTCAGCATCGGCGAACACTTCAGCAGAGGCTACACCTTGGACTAGGGAGAGCTCGCGATCGGTTCGTCTTGAGTATTGTTCCGCTAGCTGGGCAAGCAAGTCGGCAACATCTGTCAACTCTAGTTGTGGCCTGACCTCTTCCTTATCCAGCCGGGCGATTCGAAGCAACCGCGACGTTAACAAGCCGAGTTGAGAAGCCTCCGTTTCCGCGATCTCAGCCAGTTCCAACTGTTCGGGACGCAACCCGCCTGTTTCACGGAGGCCACCGGCGGCGGTCACGATAGCGGCCAATGGAGTCTTGAACTCGTGCGCAAGTGCGTCGAGGATGGCTCCGCGGAACACTTCTGCCTGAGCGGCCGCGACTGCGTGGCTTGCATCGCGAAAAACATGCGCTCTCTCCAGCATAGCGGCCGCCAGTGCCGTGAGCGGGCCTGCGGTCAGTTCCCCATCACGCAAGCCATCGAATCCAATCGCTCCTATCGTTTGCCCGGCCGCCCGCAGACACCGGATGAAAACCCCGGATACGTTATCATCGGCGTCTTGGCGTGAGATATACGCTGCCCGAGTCCGTTCCGCGAGACCGTTTCGAGATTCTTCTCCGTTGCTGTAGAGTTCCGTGTTAGCCCCGTCGTATAAGCAAACAGCCAGGACACTGAACACTTCGCGAAACAGTTCGACCGCCTTTGTCAGCAACAGGTCGTCTGGATCCAGTGCGAGCAAGCGTTGCGTCAATTCGTACAACAGCTTCATCTGGTGGCGCTGAAGCTGCGATGTCTCCGCCTCCTGGCGCACTTGAGTCATGAGGCGAGTGATGACCAAGCCCGTGATCAAAAAAGCGATCAACGCCCAAATGTCTGAAGAATCGCTTACCCTGAACGAAAAAATCGGGGGAACAAAGAAAAAATTTAAACAAAGGTCCGCGATGATGGAAACTACGGCAGAGGAGACCAAGTCGCCGAGCAGGGACTGCAATACCACAACAATCAGATAAAGGAATCCGGTTGCGGTAAGATTCAGCCCCAACCCATAACAGATGAAAGTTACCAGTCCTACCAGAAGAGTGCCGGGAACAGCCCGAATGCCGGAACGCCAGAACCTATGGATCTTGACGCTCTGCATAGGGAACATTCTCTTGGCCGACTTCGGAATCCGCCGACACCTATAAATCCTACTCCAAGCCTACGGTTAAACAATTCTTTGAATCTGTCCTTTGGCTCCGCAGGGAGGAAGATTGCGACGGCATCATTCAGAAGATTGCCAGATAAGGAAATGAACGCCGCTCAGGCACTGGAACAAGAGAGTCGAAACGAGGCGCCTTGTCGCGCATCCCGCACGGTACAGAAAAGACTATTCCGCGGGTGCGTAATAGCCCTTCCTGGCGTATAGCCGGTATGTTGCTTGCGGTGCCGATCCTGCGAGGTGAACTTTGAGCCTGTGCCACCTGCCGTCTCCGCTGCGATGGCTCGGGTAGTAACCAAGAACGTACTGATTGCGCAATTCGTGGCTGATCTGGGTCACGGCGCGTGACACTTCCACCGAGTCATGAGCAGAGAACACTCGGCCCTCGGTGACCGCCGTGACTTCGTCGAGTTGGAGTGGCCCTTTCTTTTCTTCGAGTCTGGTGGCATATCGGTCGAACAGGCCGATTGCGTAGACGGCTACATCCGATTCTTTCAGGAGCGACCTTAGCTCCGATTCCGTATACCGGCTGTGGTTGTCACCCCCATCGGAAATCACGACCATCGCCTTTCTCTGGTAAGGGGAACTCTTCAGTTCTTTTATGCCCAGATACATACCATCCCACAACGCTGTGGCGCCGTCAGGCTGGAGTGCGTCCGCTACCCGCTGAATATCGGTTGCGGAGTCATCGAAGTGAAGAGCAACCCGGGGTTGGTCACCAATGATGATCAGCCCGAAATCATCTTGTGGGTTCGATGTGTTGACGAGTTCAGTGAAAGCCTTCCGTGCTTGCTGGAGTTTCGAGGCCATACTCGCGCTGGCATCAAGAACCACAACCAGCGATATGGGCTCGTCAACACTGGAAAGGTACCTGACAACCTGAGGATCCTTGTCATCCAGCACCGCAAAGTTTGTCGGTTCCAGTCCAGTGACGGTACGCCCTGCATGATCCAGAACCGTCACGTTCACCAGCACCAAATCGACGTTAGTTCGAAGGACGTGCTGCGTGGGCGCAAAAGGAGCTGGCATTGCGCGCGGCAGAACGTGTACCTCATTAACGCCCACTTGTGCGGCCACATAGCCGGACGTAGCGAGCGCCACAACCACGGCAAACAAGTAGCGGGGAATCGTGCCGGAGCGAACGTCTGCGAGTAAGCCCAGGATCCTTCGCGGCTGCTGAATGGCGGGTGAAAACCTGGCCCAGGGAATAACCATCCCATATCTCCACAGTCAGCGTAGTTCAGAAGAAATGAAAAAGTCCTAAAGAGAGCATAAAAAGGACGTGTGGATCAACGGATTCCGTCGCGAAGTAAACAAGTGATAAGTGCGCACCCTGTCAATAATTTATGAACCACTTATGCGAAATTCAGTGGAGGCGCTCACGAATTCAGGACGTAAATTCCCAGCCCGATGAACACCAACGGCACAGCCCAATGGCCCCATCGATCAACTGAACGCAGAATGAGCGAGTGGTTTCCGAGCCATCTGCCGATAAAACACCACAGGGGGACCAGTAGGGCATACACGGTCAAGATCAGCCAAAGGTAACCTCGGCCGTTGACGAAGAACGGCACATAGACGCCGATATTGTCGGCTCCGTTCGACAAGGTAACCAAAGCGATGGATACGACGTTGCTATTGCTGCTGTGTGGGGTCTCCAGTTCAGCTCGGCGCGCCCGAAGTAGTTGCGTGGCTCCCATCGCGAGCGGGACCAACCCAAGAACGCGAAGCCAGCGATGTGGTATTGCGAGAGCGGCCCAGACGCCGATCAAACTGACAACAATGATGGCCCCGAAGCCGACGAACTGACCTGCGACGATTCGTCGGGTCGAAATGCGCCGGGCAAAGAAGAAAGTCAGGAGAAACGCGTCATCAACATTCGTGGCTGCAAAGGTTGTTATGCTCGCGGTCAGCACAGCCAAATATTGATTCACGCTCAGCCCATCCGCGCACGACCAGCACGCTGATCACTCGGTTTGACGTAGGTCTCAGCAAAACCTGCCGTCAAAATGAGAATAGCATTTTCAACTAACTGTCGGACATCGCCTTCACGCTAACAACAGGTCGTTTGAGTCTATGAATGCTGGGAGGCACTGGACCGGGAGATCAGCGAACCCGGGGAGAACCGCGCCCAAAATAATCGCGCACTGGGAGTTTCAACCTGCGGCAAGCTTTCCACGACCGATAAAATCGCCGCAACCTTAGGTCCCGCCTGCAGACTGCCGATGTGTAACCAGTTCTTCCGACCCAGTGCCACGGGACGCATTGAATTCTCAGCCAAGTTATTCCTTAGCTCCGGTTCGGGATACTCCAGGAAGCGCGTTCGAACGTATCCGTACCAAAATCACGACCTACTTCGATCCGGCACCCGCCCGACAGGACCACGGCCAGCCCGCAACTCGGTTCGTGCTGCCTCGGCGATTTCTTGGCGGCCAACTCCACGGCACCAACCGGCCGGCCGAAGAAGCTTTTCTACTCTTCCTCTTCCAGTGTTGCTTCTTCAGATGCCGACTCAGCGTACCGAAGCTCAAACCGCGATTCCTGCAGAACTCGCTGCGTCGCATGCCGCTGCTCACAAACTCCGTCACTAGCTGCTGAACCTCCGCTCGCGTACGTCGCTTGGGCGCTGCCACCTTCTTTTCTACGGTCTGCCGACGCAGGGGCTTTGAGTTTAGCCGCTGGCTAGAAGGTGATCTTCGCAGCGAACTGCACACCACGTGGGCCGCCTCCGCCGAGGAAGGGATTGCCGATGCCTACGTCGCCCGTCGCAGTCAGTGAATAGTAGCCGCTGTGTTGGCCTGTGGCTGCGTCGGGCGCACCGATATCGCCGATGAAATTGGGCAACAGCGGATTGGAGAAGTTCGGATGGTTAAGGAGGTTAAAGAACTCGGCGCGGAGTTGCAGGGTCACGTGCTCTGCTAGCGCCGTATCTTTGAAAATGGAGAAGTTGAACTCTTTGAAGCTCGGGCCTTTCAGGGAGTTGCGGCCGAGGTCGCCGAAGTGTCTGGTTCCCGGAACGCAGTTGGTTTCGTCGGAACTGCCGTCGTTTCCTTGGGGGTTTCCCCATGTACATGGTGCAGCGAATGAGGACAAGTTCAGATACTGAGCCGGATTCTTGGAGTACTGGAGAGGACCAATCACGTCCGGCCGGTCAAAGCCTTCACCCGCTCCGGAATAATCTCCCTGAAATTCATAGTTCAGGTGCCAGGGCTGACCGTCCTGCAAGTTGAGTACTCCGTCGAAGCCCCAGCCATTCTTGAGCTTCGACAGAGCTCCTCCCATCTTGGGGATCTGATAGGTGAAGTTCCAAGTGAAGCGGCGGCGAATATCGAAGCTGGAGTTGCCGCGATCGCCCGCGGGATTCGTGCTGTTCTGGGGCTGCGCCTGGTTGGGCTCGAAGTCTTCGAGATCGCTTGCGGTATCGATGGAATGCGACCAGACAAAATTGGCTTGCGAGGTCAACCCGTGCCAACCGCTGGTACGCAGGCTGGCCTGCAAGGCATGGTACATGGAGTTGGCCGAAGACTTCTCCTGGTTGACGTAGAAGAAATTTGAATAGGGACGTGGCACACCGTAGCCGGAAGGACAGTAAGCACCATTGGCCTGATCGGGAACGCACGCCAGATCTGCCGCTGTGATCTGCGCCTGAGTCGGCTGATTAATATCGAGGAACTGGAACAGCTTCGTCCCTTTCGATCCAACATATCCAACCTGCAGGACGGTCTTGCTGCCCAGTTGCTGTTGGAGGTTCAGATTGAAGTTCTGCACGTAAGGCGTGCGCATTTTCGGATCGACGGAGAAGAAATCGCCCTCAGGACCGTATCCGGTATAAACCGGCTGTCCCGCCGCCAGGGGCACCACTGCCAGACCAGTGTTCGGGTCCGTGGCCACGCTGCCGGTAGCGAGCGCTTGCGGCCCCGATCCGGGATAGGCCGGACCCGGACAGAAGATGCAATTCCATGGCAGGTGGCCGAGGAACATGTCCTGAGAGAATGCATCATAGAACAGTCCCCATCCGCCGCGGATTACAGTCTTGCCTTTGCCGGTTAGGTCATAGGCAAAAGCCAAACGGGGAGCGAAGTTGTTGAAGTCCTTGCCATATAACTGATTGGTTTGATCGTTGCTTCCACCGTTCGCGGGATTGAAGGTGTAGAAGAGCCCGCTCTTTTCTCCCGTCACTCCAAAATAGTCCCAGCGCACGCCATAGTTCAGGGTGAGTCGAGGCGTCGCACGGAAGCTGTCTTGAATGAATAAGCCGTGGCTGTTCTGAAAGGTATGTCGTTTGGAATCACCCGCGACCTGATTGCCCCCGTCGGGAAGGCCTTGCAGAAAGCTGGACAGGTCAGAGAAGCTCAAGGTGCCGCGGAAATTGTGATCGATCACCTGCATGATGGTAGTACGCCGAAATTCGTAACCGAATTTCACGTCATGTTTTCCCGACTTCCAGGAATAGTTGTCGACAAAGTGCCAGTTGGAATCCACGCGATTGCGCGGTATGGAACTGGTGGCGCCGATCTGAGAAAAGCTGGATTCGGCCGATAGAGCGCCGTCAAAACTGATCGCGGGAAGACCGCCGTCATAGGCGCCGACGCCGGTATCCAATCCAATCGAATTGGGATTGAAACTTTGGTCCTCGGGAAAAAATCCCTCCGCGAATCGATTCCATCCCAGCCGGGCTTCGTTCACCTGGTTGGCATTGACCACCTTTACATAGGAGAGCGCGATCAGTTGCACGCGCGTCGGCGTGACAGTATTGAATCCTGGCAGCAACCCCCCGGCCAACTGAGCAAAGGGGAAGCTCTGGCTGCTATCGCCAAGGTAGTAGCGCCCGGTCAGCATGTTATTGGCATTGAAGTTCTGATCGATCTTGCCGATGAAGCTGTCTACGCGATTGAAGAAGGCAGTGGAGGTGGAGAGATTGCTGGCGCTGCAACCGGTCGTGGTGGTTGCCACACCGGGGATATTAGGGGTCGGCCAGGGGTTGCGTGCCAACAATGCGGTCGCCACTGGATCCACCGTCCCGTCGCCAGCGACGATGCTCGCCTCGGTCGCGGCTATCACTGCCGGGTCGGGCACACACGTAGCTCCTGATTGCGAGCCGTTCTCGCGCTGGCCTTCATAATCCGCATAAAAGAATGTTTTGTCCTTGACGATGGCGCCGCCCAAGGCGCCGCCAAATTGGTTGTTATTGAACGGGCTCTTTGGATCGGGAGCAAGGTTGAAATAGTTGCGCGCTCCCATCTTGCCGCTGCGAAAATATTCCAGCATAGAGCCGTGCCAGTCGTTGGTGCCGCTCTTAGTAACGATGTTGATGACGGCGCCGCTGTTGCGGCCATATTCGGCCTCGTAGTTGGAAAGAACGCGCAATTCAGCGACGGCGTCGAGCGGGAGGATGGTAGCGGGATCGCCGAACACGCCGGCTTCGTTGATGGCCGGATCGTTGCGGTAACCGTCATTCATGTCCGTGCCGTCGAGCAGGAAATTGTTCGCGCGGCCGCGCGAGCCGTTCATAGAGAAGGTGCCGTAGGAACCGGGAGAGTCCGAAATCTGGTCGGGGGATCCGGCGACGCCGGGATTCAGATAGATCAGTTTCTGGTAGTCGCGTCCGTTGACGGGGAGGCTCTCAATGGTATCCGCGGTCAGGGTGCCTCCAAGTTCGGCGGAGGTTGTTTCGACCTGAGGCAAAAGCTCACCCGCAACTTCGACCCTGGTCGAGACTTGGCCGGCTTTCAGGGAGGCATCCACGCGGCGCTCGGTGGCGACGTCCACCGTCACCCCCGTGGCTACGAACGTGTCGAATCCAGACTGGACAACCGTCACGGTATAGGTGCCAATGGGCAGTTCGGGCAGCGAATAACTGCCGTCGGCGCTGGTTTCGGTCGTACGCTCCAATCCCGTACCTGTGTTCTTCACCGTCACTTTCACCCCGGGAATTACGGCGCCGGAAGGGTCGGTCACGGTCCCGAGGATGGTTCCGCGGAAGGTCTGTGCCGACAGACTCAGTGCGGCCAGAAGAACAAACGCCAGGATGATGCGCGCTCTCATGTGGTCTCCTTGAAGCTGATCGTTTGTCGAGGAATGATGGTCCTCTGCGGGAGGTCAGATTGCTTCTGGGAAAGTTTGCAATCGCTTGCATCCTAACAAGATGCGTCGCCCCGCCCGCAAAGATCAGTTGAAGAACAGTATCGAAAGGTACTCTCGGGAGTCAACCATGGAGTTGTGAATGGGAGGGATAGATTTTACGAATAAGACACGTGGCTATCAGCTATCAGCTTTTGGAATTGGGCGCGATGACAAATACGGCTGGAGTGAAGCGTTTTGGCACGGTTCGTCGGGCGGGGGTGCTAAGGTGCGAAGTATTTAGAACGTGAACGAGACGCCGCCGCGGACGGAGCGGGCGGCTTGGACTAGATAGACCGTCTGGCCGTCGTGGCCGAGGACAGGGACGTAGCCCTGCGCCAAAAGGTTGCGCAGGTCGATGATGGCTTCCATGTGGCCGCCCAAGCTGGGAATCGGCTGGCGTAGAAAGATATTCAGGAAAGGATCGCTTTGTCCGGGTGAAGCGCTGAACATGTCGACCGGAGTGACGGCAGGGCCATTCACCCAGCGGTACGATGCAATCCAGCGGGTATGGGTATGCAGCGTGGTTCCGCTCAATTTGGCGGCGACGGCATGGCGGCGCTGGGTGGTGAGATATTGCTGAGCGCTCTGCAACGGCACGTCGGGGCGGGAAAGATCAAGCACGCCGCCGAAAGCGTAGTCGACGGTGGCGGTGAGGTCCTCAGAGAATTTGCGCTGCAGCACGAAGCGGAGGCCATTGGTATCGAGGGTCTTGCCGGCATAGGTGAATGTGCCGGAAGAGATATCGGGCAAAAGGAATCCGCCGGCAGCGGTAACTTCGCCGGTGCCGAGGAGCGCGGGATCGCCCACGCGGTCGGAGAAGGCTGCTACCTGAGCCTTGTTCTTGCCCATTCGCCGCGACAGGCTCAATTCGTGATGATGAGCGCTCTCCATCTTGGGAGCGAAACCGAGTAAGCTGACACGCGGATTCGATTCGCTCAGATCAGCCGGCGCCGAATCAAATCCCTTCTCGGTACGCAAGTCCGGGCGAGACGTGGCGTAGTCGTATTCGAGAACCGTGTTGGGGGAAAGATGAAGATCAGCGGAACCGTAGGGACGAAAAGCGGTTGCGTGGCCCAGGAACTGGACGGTCTGAAGCTCGCTGCCGAATTTCAATTCCAAAACATCAGCGACGGTAAAGTCGTCGCCTGCGGAAAAGGCCAGAGCCTGCAGGGCCGCGTTATGCAGGTTGGGGTCGGAAGGAGAGAAACGGCGCACGGTCAGGCCAAGCGTAGGCGCGGAGCCGTCGGCCAAGCGATGGGAATAAGTGGTGCGCAGCACACCCGCAGGGACACTGCTGCCGTAGCCTACGTCCCCGCTGAAGGAGAGATGTCCATCGGAAAAGACGGAGCGCTCCAGAGTAAAGCCGGTGCTCATGTCCGATCCGGTACCATAGCCGCCAGCGGCGGAGCCGGCGAGGAAGGAGAGAGTCCCGCTTAACTCGTGGCTCTGCTTCTCGGCAGGTACAGCAAGGCCGGAAGCGGGATCGCTAAAGACGCGCAGAATGGGGCGGTTCGCGACCGAACGCAGAGTCCACTTCCAGTCATCCTCATCGGGCAGCGGGCGGGCGGGGCCGAGCTGCATGACGCCCAGCAGCGTACTCAAGGTGACGTTCACATTGAGCCTGGCGCCGGAGCGAAGTCCGACTTTCTCGCGCAATGCGGGCAGGAAGGAAGGCGCCGTGACTTTGAGGGAGTAGAGGCCGGGCAGCAAACCGCTGGCCGTGTAGTATCCGGCTCCGTCGGTAAAGACGGTTAGGGTGCGATTTGCCGCGCCGAGAATCTGCACGACGGCACCCATTTGAGGAGTGCCCGAATTATTGCGGACGTATCCCGAGATCGCTCCGGGCTGCTCTGCAGCCCAAACAGGAAGCGACAACCCCAATAGGATTGTCCAAGTTCCTAGGTTACGCAGTCTCACTCCACCCCACCCCCTGGGGGGAATCGCAGGGAGTTACTCTACGGCAAACAGCGCCGACGGATTAACGGTCTGCTTGGAGATTTTGTCGTTCACCTTGATTTCGATCTTGTAAGTGCCGGGCGGCAGGTTGGCGGCCACAATCGATTTCTGAAGCGTCACCTGTTCGCCGATGTTGCCCATGGTGTCAGTGGTTTCAGTTTTCTGGATCACCTGCTTGTTGGTCGCGAGATTGGTGATGTCGTATTCAAAGGTGGCGGAAGGCTTGTGGGTCTTCTCGTCCACACCGAGATTATAGACCTGCATCCAGAAATTCAGCTTGGGATCTTTGTCTCTTTTAAACAGAGCCGGCTTGCCGTTGGCCGCAGCCACGCGGGGCCGGACCTTGGTGGTGCCAATGACGAAGTTGCCCGTGCCGATATCCTTGGTAGGAACCGGTTCCATCACGTCGGCGACCACCAGACTTGAAGTGGAGAGCTTGTCATCGGAGAATTCAGGAACCTTGATGCTGCGGCTCCAAATGCCCTTGCGGTCTCCGTTCACGTCTTTCACCGCGACATACAGCTTGTACAGGCCCGGGCGCAGCGGCAATGCTTTTGTGTAAAGCGAAGCGTTCTCCGCCGTGCGGGGGAGAAGTTCAGCGGGGACGTCGACTTGCACCGTGTCTTCGAAGGTCTGGACAACCTTGCCAGTCAGAGTGGTTAAGCGACCGAAGATATTGACCGTTCCGCGCTGAATGCCTTCTTTATTGACGAACGTGATGTCGCGATTCTTCATCTGGATGGCGATGGGCACCAGCACGGTGTCGCTGGTGACCTTCACGAAGTCGGCGCGCACATCGAATGGCATGGGATTGAGGATGATCTTGGAATTAACTTCTTCCTCCAGATCCGTGAACTTCACCTTGGGAGCCGCCTGCAGTTTGGCGAACTGCTCCAGGCGATCGAACTCCTTGGTCTGCAGCATAGAACTCTGGGGCCCCAGGCCCAGGCGTTCCATTCCGCCTCCGGAGAAGCGCTGCGACTTACTCGCCATTCCCATCTGCTCGTAGAGAGTCAAGCCCGCGTTTGGGGTCATGAGCAGCGCGTCTTTCTCGGAGCGGTCCATGGTCATGTGGAATTCGCCGCACATGCAGGTGTCCACGAACTCGATAATAACTTCCTGGCCGATGCCTTCGATGTAGCGATAGCGCCAGTCTTCAAAGGGAAAGGTGGAGGTCTCGCCGCCGCCCTCTTCCATGGGGCGCTCGTAGGTTCCGCCCGAGGGGTGCGAATCGATCTCATCGGGCTTGCCAAAAACGATGTACATGCGACCGCGATCGGTTTTCCAGCCCGGTACACCCGCGGCGAAATGCTCGTTGGCGTAGGCAATGCGCTGGTAGTGCTCTTCTTTATATTCGTTCTCTTCGGTGTCGGGAGTGGGGTCGCGGCGCTGCCAGAAGGCCTCGATAAAATTGTCGCGCTCTTCGTCGTTCGAAAGCTGCCTAAAGGCTGCACGTTCTTCGTCGGTGATGATCCAGACCACGTCCTCGTCGAGCCACTTCTTATAGGGGCGGCTCAGTTCCTGCTTTAGCGCCCGCTCATTCTTCTTCTTCTGTTTCTCATTGGTAGGACGCTTGAGGGGATCGACTGTATCGGGAGTGGCCTGGGTTTGCGCAGCGGCAGGCTGTGCCGGCGCGGAGCTGGCAGCGTCGTTGGCTGGCTTGGTGGCGGACTTCTGGTCCGGCTGGTCCTGGGCGAGAGCGCCCACAACCATCAGACCCGCAGAGACGAACAGAATTCGAAGAACGGCTTGGTACGAAACTACCCGGAACATGAGAGGGACTCCTGCCAGACAACTAATTTGCCTATTTTAGGCCTTTTCGTCGTGTGAAAGCAAGGTTAAGTCGTGCCCGGAGAATCGATTAAAACAAACCACAACCGTATATTTAAGAAGCGGGAAGGTTGCGCCGAGTTGCCCGAGGCTGGCGCAAATCTCTGGCTGCCAAAGCGGGCGGCAGACTATAATTAAGCGTTCCGGGGGCAGTAGCTATCACTTCCCACGCGTAACGGGTCTCGGCCACTTCTTCTGTTTCTAATCCTGATCGGGAACTTTCTCGGCGCCAGGATCGTAACAGATAGTGTGTGCCCGTCACTCGCAGCGAGGCAACTGAGGCCAATTGCTTTAAAAAAACGTTCTGGCAGGGCTTGGCCTGCAGTGGGAGATAAATCGCCCGGATGGTGGCGGGAGTCATGAAAGCTTGGAAAAAAATTGCAATTGGCGTCGGCATTGCGCTTTTACTCGCAATCATTGTCGGGTTCACCGTTCATCAGAGCAGCAAGAATGTAGTGACCGTACAGACCGGGAAAGTGCAGCGGCAAGATCTGGCAACGGTGGTGAGCGCCTCGGGTGAGATCAAGCCGAAGACTTACGTCAATGTTGGCGCAAACGCTTTTGGCAAGATCACCCATCTGTTTGTAAAAGAGGGCGATCACGTAAAGAGGGGACAATTGTTGGCGCAACTGGAGAACGTTCAGTCATCGGCGGATGTGAACGCCACCGACGCCTCTTTGCAGGCGGCGCAGACGGACGCGCTGGCGGCGGATGCCGCGCTGAAGACCTCACAGGCCGACTTGCAGCGCGCCCAAGCTGACTACGACCGCAACAAGCTGGACTGGGAACGCGCCCAGAGCCTGTTCAAAGACGGTTTGATTTCCAGATCGGATTTCGACAGCCGCAAGAATGCGTGGGCAACTGCGGATGCGGGCCTGGTGCAAGCCCAGGCTCGGGTGGCACAGGCCAAGGCGCAGAAGGATTCTGCCGACAAACACATAACCCAGGGCCGCGCGAATTTGACGCGCGTCACCGACGTGCTGCAGAAGACCAGCTACAACGCGCCGTACGACGGTGTGGTTACGAACCTGCCGGTCCGCGAGGGCGAAACCGTGGTGATGGGCATTCAGAATGCGCCAGGCAGCACGTTGATGACGATTGCCGACATGTCGATCATCACCGCCGAAGTGAAGGTGGATGAAACCGACATTGTGAATGTGCATCTGGGACAGCCCGCGGAGGTAACCATCGACGCCATTCCGAAGAAGATTTTTCACGGCACGGTTTCTGAGATCGGGGATAACGCGATCGTCCGGTCCAGCGGGGTTTCCACGTCGCAGCAGGCAACCGCCAGCGAAGAGGCCAAAGACTTCAAAGTCGTGGTGAACTTGCAGGATGCGCCGCTGGACCTGCGTCCCGGACTTTCCACCACGGCGAAGATTACGACTGCAACCCGCAGCAATGCCCTTGCTCTGCCTATACAGTCGCTGACCTTGCGCAGCAAGGAGCAGATCGAGCTTCAGAATAATCCGCCAGGCTCGGTGCACGCAGCGGCACCAGTAGCGAAGGAAGTCGCATCCAAGGGGAAGAAAGAGGATGACCTGCAGGGGGTTTTCGTCATCCGTAACAAGAAAGCGGTATTCGTTCCGGTGGCGACGGGAATTACCGGCACGACCGATATCGAAGTGCTCGGCGGCCTGAAAGAAGGGGACGAAGTCATTACGGGAAGTTACAAGGTCTTGCGGACTTTGCGTCCCGGAAGCAGCGTCAAGATCGACAATACGGTTCCCAAGAAAGAAGACGAAGAGTCATAACCTTAACCGGTGTTGTACGTCCAAAGGAAAAGCCGGCAGAGGTCTCGAAAAAACGGAGTCTCGGAAAACGGAGCCTGCAACCAGAACGTACTGAACCCCAAGGATCGGAGAGGTCAGTGGCACCGGACCAGGAGAAAAACATGGCAACCGCAGAAGTCATTAGTATGCCCAACACCGCGAACCTAGCACCGCCCGAATCGTGCATGATTGCGGCTGAAGATCTTTGGAAGACTTACGATATGGGATCGGAGCAGCAGGTCCACGCGCTGCGCGGGGTGAATCTGCGCATTCAGCGCAACGAATACGTCGCCATCATGGGACCGTCGGGGTCCGGCAAGTCGACACTGATGAACCTGATTGGCTGCCTGGATACGCCTTCGCAGGGAAAGTACTGGCTGAACAGCCAACTGGTCAGCGAACTGGACGACGACGAACTGGCACGCATCCGCAACAAGGAAATCGGATTCGTATTCCAAACGTTCAATCTGCTGGCCCGGGCCACGGCGCTGCACAATGTGGAACTGCCCTTGATCTACGCCGGCATTCCGACCGACGAACGGATGGAGCGCGCCAAGGGAGCGCTAGCGGCCGTGGGCATGGAATCCCGCATGAGCCACAAGCCGAACGAACTCTCTGGAGGTCAGAGGCAGCGCGTCGCCATTGCGCGCGCTCTGGTGAACAAACCTTCGATCATTCTGGCGGACGAGCCCACGGGCAATCTGGATTCACAGACCGGTGTTGAAATCATGGCGCTGTTTGACCGGCTGCACGCGGAGGGCAATACGATCATTCTGGTCACGCATGAAGGCGATATCGCGGAGTATGCCCATCGGGTCATTCACATTAAAGACGGTGTTATTGCGAGCGATGAGAGCAAAGGCCGCGGGCAGCGCAGTTGAGCTTCGTGCTGTCGATTTAAAGTTCACCGTTTAACCATCACGCCCAGCCTGACGGCTGGGCGTTGTGCTTTGTAGCGCCGCCGCCTCGGCGGGCTGTCATTGGAGCGTCTCGCCCCCACCGTGCGAGGGCAGGAAGCCGGCGCTACTTGAGATGCCGACGCTGGTGGGCTTAAGGCTTTTCGATCTTGACTGTATTCAGTTGCGTTTCGGCGGCCGGAGGGATATCCGCCACTATCACCCGGTCTCGGCCTTCCCTCTTCGAGCGGTAGAGCGCGGCATCGGCGGCCTCAAGCAGTTCCTTGGAAGAAGTGCCGTGCTGAGGAAGTTCTGCCACGCCTACGGAAGCTGTGATCGTTCCAAGAGACTGCCCCTGATGCATGACCGACAACTCGCGCAGTCTGGAGCGGATGCGCTCGGCCCGGGCCTGGGTGGCCTTCAGGTCCGCGATGGGGAGGATGACGACGAACTCCTCGCCGCCGAAGCGGCAGACAATGTCCTCGGCGCGGACGCTTTTCGACAGGAACGCAGCCGTTTCCCGTAATACGATGTCGCCTGCGTCGTGACCATAGGTGTCGTTGAATTGTTTGAAATGGTCGAGATCGAGCATCAGGACGCCCAGGCCGTGCTCGGCACGCACTGCCCGCCGCGTTTCCCGTTCCATTATCTCTTCCAGGTAACGGCGGTTGTAGAGACCGGTTAAGGGATCACGGATCGATTGGTTTCGCAGAGCTTCACGCAGCCGGATATTGGCCACCGACAATCCAACCTGCTCGGCGAACATATTGGCGACCGACAGCACCGGCTGGGGCAGTTCGCCGGACTCGATCATCTGGAAGTGCAGCATCCCGATCGCTTCGCCGTGCGCCAGCAGCGGCAAGCAGACGTATGAATACTGGCCGAATGCCGCATGACTGCACTCGGCGGTGTGATCGCCGGCCGCGACCACATGCATGCGCCCGGTGCGCAAGGCCCAGCAGTCTTGCGGCCCAAACGCACTTGCCACCAGGGTGCAATCGGACCAGATCGCAGCCAGTTCGAGAGCTTCCCGCGAAGAGCTGAACAGGAGCAGAGCGCCGCGAAGTTCCGGAAATGTTTTCGGGGCCATGCCGGCGATCACGGAGCAAGCGTCCTTCACAGCGGCGCAACTCTGCAGCAATTCGGCCATCTTCGCCAGGTTGGTCGCCCGGTTCGAACGCTTGGTGAGATCCTGCACCATGCGTTCGTTTTGCAGATTCAGTTCCTGCTGCGCCAGGGCCCGCTCGCGCATTTCCGATTGCAACCGGGTATTGGCGTCCATGAGCGCCTCCGTATGCTGCTTGAGTTGCTCTTCTAACACTTCTTGGTGGCGCATCTGGTCATCAATGTCAGTACAGGCTCCAAACCATTTCACGATGGTGCCCGCGGAATCCCGCATGGGCGTTGCGCGGACCAGGTGCCAGCGAAAACCTCCCGCGGCAGTTCGCAGACGATATTCAATATCGAACGATGTACCCGTTCGGCGGGAGTTTTCCCAATTCTGGAGGGCCAAGGGCCGATCGTCCGGATGGAGCGCTTGTTGCCATGCCCATCCCAGGGTTTCCTCTTTGCTGAATCCCGTGAGATCGTAAAAGCGCTGGTTGCAGTAGTCGATCCCCCCTCCGGGAACGGCGGTCCATACGATCTGCGGGATCGCCTCGGCCAACAGGCGGAAGCGGGTCTCCCCATCGCGGGGGGCGTTGATCGCGGCTTTCCGCATCGCTAACAGATCCAAAAACACCGCGAGCAAAGAGCCTCCGCCCTTCCGCTTGCGGCTGACCATGAACAGAGCGGCGGCTGAGGCCGCGCACACCGCCAGCACCAACACGACCATGTAAACGTAACTTCCGTGGAGTGTCATCGACGCCGACGTATCGCCTCCAGAGCACAGCGCCGCAGAGATCGGCGCGGAGTTCTTTCACCGTGCCTGGACCTGCTGGAGTACACATCGGCAGCGCGGGTCTTTCTCATGTTAGAAACCGATAGGAATTTTCCTATCTGAGCGGGAGAGGCCGAGTCCGTAGAAGGGATCGGACGAAAAATTGCTACGGAGAATTAAAGAGAGACGTAGCGAAACTACGTCTCTACGAGAAGGGTTGTGGAATAATTTACGGAGTGGGGCTGACCGTTTTTACCGCAGCCGAGTCGGAAGGCCAGCCGTGGGTGGCAATGAAGAAATTGTGGTCGTACATGTTGCGATACATACGCCCCGTAATTTCCGCGGCCTTGGGACCGAAGGTGGGACGTCCGCCCTGCAAGAAGACGACGACCACCACGCGTCCGACGCTGGTGTTGGCATAAGAGGCGAACCAGCCGAAGCGCGTTCCGGCGTGGGAACAGGTTCCCGTCTTGCCCAGAATTTCTTCCTCGTTAAAGTTAAGGCGCAGGCTGCGGGCGGTGCCGTATTGGACCGCTCCGGCCATGCCATCGGAAAGTTCAGGAATTAGGGGGGCGATGTCGAGTTGCCGCTTGATGCGCGGCTGAAAGCCCGCGACCTCTTCCGGAGTTGTGGGATGCTGCAAATAATAGAGCGTTCCACCGTTGGCGATCGCCGAAACCATCGCGCCCAGTTGCAGGGGCGTCATAGAGACGCCTTCGCCGAACGAGCACATCTTGCCCACGCCGCCCAGCTTTTCGGGAATCGCTTCGTCGGGATAGCTGCCCAGTTGTTCGCCGGGAATGTCGTATCCCGCCAGTTCGCCTAGTCCGTATTCGTGGGCGTAATAGGCAACTTTTTCAAACCCGAGCTTGCGTCCGAGGGCTTCGAAATAAGCGTTGTTGGAATGGGCGAGCGCAGTGGTCAGATTCATGCGGCTGCGGCGGCCGAGAGCAACTTCAGTTTCCTTGGAAACCAGGCCTTCGCTCAGAGCCGCCAGCGCCACGGAAAGTTTGATGGTGGAGCAAGGTTGGGCGCCGCTCGACAGAGCCAGCTTCTGGTTCACCATGGCCAACACGCGCCCGCTGGTCGGTTCGATGGCGACGACTGTACCGTTCATGTTGCCCAGCGCGTCCATGGCGGCCTGACGCACAACCGGATCTTCGCCGGTCGTAATGTCACCGGCAGCAATGCCGTCGGCAAACGAGCTCATATGAAAGCGCTCGTAATAGTGACGTCGACGTGTGCTCACCGAAGCCCGCGAGAGGTTCGCGCTGCGGCTGCGCGCCAAATGGTGGATGCGGCGCCGGGTGCGCTGGCTCTCACTAATCTTCTGCGATTTTGACTTGGCTGGCGCGTGCGCGCTGGGGTTGATGTGCGCCGCCCAACTCATCCCCGCCAGGGGCAGACAGGTACTCAAGGCCAGTAACAGACGAAGAAGGCTCTTTCCTTTGAACATCTGGTTGATTCGCTCCCCGGACGCTTCACTCATTCGATGCACGAACCGTGCCACCGGGCGGTAACCCCGCCAAGCTACTCGACTGCGCTGATATTACGAGACTTAGCACACTTCTGGCAACGAAAATGTTTGACTGCCAAGAAACATTAGTTTCCGCTTAACCCATTATGGAACAAGGACATAAGCACAGATTACATCGGTTCAGACCCCTTCAGTAACGCGTTACCGGGTTACTGAAAAGGTACTTCCCCATGTGAAATACTTTTCTCATTCCGGGCAGCCTGCGCTGGCTCCCCGCAGTGATCAACCGGCATCCAGGTGCAAAATATTTCGACTCTACATCACCTCATTGCGCTTGCGCAGAAACGCGGGGACGTCGAGATCATCCGGCTCGAAGTTCGTCACAATAGCGCCGCGCATGGTGTCGAGCGAAATTACATCGCCCGCCAGACGATCGGAAGCGTGCGCCATGGGTACGGGAGCTACGTCATCCGCGTAAGTGCGGTCATTCGTCATGCTGCGCTCGGACACGGCGGGCTCCATGATGTGCTTGGGCATGGACTCGGGCTGGGGATCGTGCCTGGAATCGCGCGATCCCTGCTCCTCGGGGAACTCCATGGCGTCCTCATGCGCTGCGGCAAAGGAGGTGCGAGTTTCCTGCGGACGGGGCCTCGCGGACGGGGCCTCGCGGAAACCGGTGGCGATGACGGTGATCTTCACCGCATCCTTCATCTTTTCGTCCAACACGGCGCCGAAGATGATGTTCGCGTCTTCATGCGCAGCGCCCTGGATGATCGAGCACGCCTGCTGCACTTCGGCTAGTTTCAGCGACGCGGAACCGGTAATGTTGATGAGAATGCCGCGCGCGCCATCGATGGCGCCAGCCTCGAGCAGGGGCGATGCAATGGCCTTTTGAGCGGCTTCGATGGTGCGCTTCGGGCCGCTGGCGGAGGCCGTGCCCATGACGGCGTACCCCATGCGGGCCATGATGGTCTTCACGTCGGCAAAATCGCGGTTGATGATGCCGGGGATGGTGATGATGTCGGAGATCCCCTGCACGCCCTGACGAAGAATGTCGTCGGCGATGCGGAACGATTCGAAGAAGCCGGCGTCTTCCGCCACCGCGAGCAGTTTTTCGTTGGGAATCACGATAGTGGTGTCGACCGACTCCATCAGCTCGGCAATGCCGCGTTCGGCCTGAGCCATGCGCCGTTTGCCTTCGAAGGAAAAAGGTTTGGTAACGACCGCAACCGTGAGCGCACCCATCTCGCAGGCCAGCGACGCGATGATGGGAGCAGCTCCGGTGCCGGTGCCCCCGCCGAGGCCGGTGGTGACGAACACCATGTCGGCGCCTTCGAGAGCTTCGATAATCTTGTCGGAATCTTCGAGCGCAGCCTTGCGGCCGACCTCAGGGTTGGCGCCCGCGCCCAGGCCATTGGTCAGCTTCACGCCGAGTTGCAGCTTCACGGGCGCGTGCGACATGCGCAGCGCCTGCAGGTCGGTGTTGGCGACGATGAACTCGATGCCCTCCACGCCGGCATCCATCATGCGGTTGACTGCATTGCCACCACCACCACCTACGCCAATGACTTTGATCTTGGCGTCGTTGCGGGCCTCTTCGTTGAAGCTGATGCGAATGCCTGAATCTTTTTTCATTTTGTGTCCACTCCTGTTTTGAAATAAAGTCCGTTTGCGATCTTTGCGGTCTTTCCCGGCGTTCTCAGCAGTGAAAGCCTTTCTATCGCGCCGGCAAAAAACTGTAACCGCTAAGGTCGCTAAGAAAAGCCGCGAAGATCGCAAAGAAAAACAAGTGCTCCTTCCTACAACAGCGCTGTGTCCCTAACAACTAGCCACGGTCTACGCTCCCTTGCCGACCAACAGCGCTTTCAATCTTGATCCCCAGCGGTCTTCCTGTAAGCCGCGCGCGATGCGCGCACGCTGGCCGTAATTCACCATGCCCAGCACGGTCGCGAACTCGGGTTCGGATAATGTTGACGGCATCTTGGCCAGCGGGGCAGGCCACGAAAGCCGCACTGACCGGCGGAGCACCGACTCCGCCACATCGAAGATTCCCGGAAGCCGCGACGCTCCACCGGTGAGCACGATGCCGGCGAGGCAAACATCGAACATGCCGCTGTGGCGCAAGGTCTCGCGCATCATTTCGAAAAGCTCGCGTGCGCGGGGCTCCAGAATCTCAGCGACCAGTCGCTGCGGTAAGAGCCGCGACGGACGGTCCCCGACGGACGGGACCTCCACTTCATTGCCTTCTGGAATCAGAGTCACGATCGCATTGCCATAAATTTTCTTGATCTTTTCCGCCTCGGCAAGCGGCGTGCACAGCCCAACCGACAGATCACTGGTGAAATGATCGCCACCCACCGGAATCACACCCGTGTGAATGACGGCGCCCTGCTGAAAAACGATCAGTTCTGTCGAGCCCGCGCCGATATCTGCCAGGCATACTCCCATCTCACGCTCGTCATTGCGCAGCACCGAATCGGCCGCGGCTAAAGGCTCGAACACGGTGTCGTCGACATGGACTCCGGCCCGGTTCACCGCGGTGATCACGTTCTGGGTAGCGCTGGTCGCCGCCGTTACCATATGAACGCGAACCTCCAGGCGTGCCGCCATCATGCCCAGCGGATCGTGCACTCCGGCCTGATCGTCGAGAATGAATTCCTGCGGCAGCAGATGAAGGATCTCGCGATCGGCGGGCAGCGGGATGGCGCGGGCCCGGTCGACCGCCTGCTTGATCTCGTCGCGTCCAATTTCCCGCGGACGCGTGCCCATGCTGATGCCGCCGTGACTGTTGACGCCGCGCACGTGGACCCCGCCGATACCGACGCTGGCCTGCTCCACCGCCGCGCCCGCGACGTCCTCGGCGGCTTCGACCGCTTTCTGAATCGCCGCTACCGCCTTGTCGAGTTCAACAATCACGCCCTTGCGCGAACCACGGGATTCGGCCACGCCGTGGCCGCGATAGCGCAGCCCACTGTCGGTGAACTCCGCCATGAGCGCGCAGGTCTTGGCGCTGCCTACGTCAATCGCGGTAAGAAAACTTCCCTGCTGGTTCCCCATCGCTTATGAATTCCTCGACGTCAATTAGTCTGAACTCGCATTGGCTTGCTGTTTGGCTATCGCTGCACTCGGTTTCGGAATCGAAGGATGCGCCGCCGGCGGGGCCGATGGCGCGGGCTTCCTGGTTTCCGGTTTGTGCCATGTCCCATGCGTCGTTGCAGTAACCCTCGTCCCCGGCGCGGGAGCCTTGGCTGCAATCTTCTTCGAGCTCGTACCTTTGCCCGTCTTCGTCTTCCTGACTCTCGGCTTCGCTGCCGCCTTCTTCGCCGATGCCGATTCCAGTTTTTTCTCGGTCAACTCAAACGCGGGCTTGGGAAGAGTCCGATCGTGCGGACTCATGCGCGTGATAAGCGCCGCCGGCTTCACGCCCGCCGCCGCCGCTGCTTTCGCGGCGGAGACTGACAGCGCAGACTGCCGGGGTTTTCCTTCCATGTCAGGATTGACGATCACTTGATTGTCATAGCGCAGGTTCACCGATTCCAGCTTCTGGAATTGCTGCCGCCACTCCCGCACGTGACTCACATAAGTCTTGTAGCGCTTCAGAAAATCCGACGAACCCAGTTCCACCAAGACATCGCCCGCCGGATCATTCACCCGCACCTTCAGGTTTTCGAGATCGGAGAGATCCACTTCGCTCAGGTCCTGCGAGTAGCGAGCGCCTCCGGAATCGAGCTCTTGCACCAGTTCGTTGTAGGCCTTCATGCGCGGCGCGCGCGTGGAAAGGGGCTCGCCCGGATTCATCCCAAGAATTACGGGGAAGGAGTATTTGTGTTTTTGCGGCAGCTCCATTAGCGTTCCGCCCGCATCGATGAGGGCAATTCTCGGACCGACTCGGGCGAACGCCACCGGTGTGCGCTCATGGACTTCCACCTTAAGCCGGTTGGGTACGAAGCGCATCACGCTGGCCGATTCCACCCACGGAATCTGTTCGAGTTGCGCTTTCTGCTGAGCCAGAGGGATGAAGAAAATGTTGCGTCCGATGTCGGCGCCCATCACTTCCATGATTTGCGCCTTGGTTACGTTCTGCATGCCGGTGACTTCAATGTGGTCGCTGGATTCAACGCGAAAGCGCCACGAGCGCTCGCCGTATTCGTACAAAGCGGCGGCAGCAATTGCGGCGACGCATAGAATTGCGGCCGCAAGGGATGCCCACAGCAGGCGACTTGCAGTTTTCTTGGGAAGTGAGCTGCGGCGGGCGGAGACACGCTTTTGCCCGCGCAGGAAGGGAGATTCCTCGTCTACATCCAGGTCCATTAGACGCGCGTCGTCGAGCTCCTCGCGCGCAGGCTGGGCGCTGGGTGGGTACAACTCCTCCTGCAAGATGGTGCCGCTGGCTTTCCGCGCCATCAATTCAGGTCAGTTGTCGCCAAGGAATCGCTGAGCTTTTTCAATATAGCTGCATTTCTCGAATTGAGATAGACAAAAAATTGAAGGATTTGCACAGGTAGGAACCGCATTGGGTACGAGAGCGCGGAGTCGATGGCAAGGCCAGATGATTTGTCATTCCGACGCTGAGCGCAACAAAGGCGGAGGAATCTGCCGTTTGCCAGGGGCGAGAGGAAGCAGATTCCCTTCGACTTCGCTCGGGGCAGGCTCTCGTCGCCTGCGGCTCCTCGGAATCACAAGGGACGAAAAAGTGAGCGCGGCTTGTTTTCCGCGCCCGTCTTTTTCAGGAAGCAAAGCTCTGATCAGTCTTGGTTAAACCGGACCGGTGCCCGCCATCTCGATGTGAATCTCCGGAGCGACCGGCATCTTCATCATTGGCATTTGCGGAATGTTCACGCGAACTCGGGGACAAACCACAGGAGCCGGGAGCGCCTTGAGGGCTACCGGGGCAAAATTCGCGGTCGCAATCCGGAAATGGGCGGTCTGAACCGCGATCCGGGCTTCCATGCGTGCCCGATTCGCCTCCAACCGCTCTAACTGGGCCTCTTCCCGCGCCGACATGACGTCAAATCCTGTCTGGGTGCGCGCGATCCTGGTCTGGACCCGCGCCAGCGTCGTGGCCAACGGGCAGGAAGGGTTCTCCCTTCGCCCCGTCAGCACCTCCGCTCCGGAGAGGAACCGGTCGGCCCGTCCAGAGGCCAGGGCCAGTACAGCCGCCGAGCTGTGCCCGACGCGGTCCGCAACCTGGTGCGCCCACTGAAGACCGCCATCGTAGTAGCTTGCGTTCAACCCGGCTGCCAGCACCCCTGCCGCCAGCCATCCCCATGCTTGTGTCATTTTCATCGCCTTAACCCCTTATGGCTGATAGACGAAGGGCATTTGAATCCGTTAGCAAGAAGAGATACGAGCCAGAGCGTCGGGAAGTTCCCGGGAAAAGACCAACGCTAGCTTCCGGCGGTTTTCATTTAGCCCGTTGGGTTGGGGCACTGTCAAGGAACGCTAATGGGAATGCTGCAAGATTGACTTGTCAAGATGGCGGCGCTGCGATAAGCAGCGGAGTCCAATATCCATTGTTTTACAATCTCCGTCAATGTTGCGCGGTTGCCAGCAACTCCTTCAAATACTGTTGCCAGACTGCGGCCCAGGTGTGCGTACCATGGCCGTGAGTCTGGTCGGAGACGGGAATTAACACGAACCGGCCATTGCGTACGCGCTTGATTTCGCGCTCTGCGATGCCCAACTCCGGGGGATTGATGAAATCGTCCGCTGAGTTAATGAACATAACTGGGGCCTTGATTGTTTCTAACCGTGCAGCCGGATCGTAATTGCGCGAGGCGCTCACGGCATACACGAAGTCATTAGCATCCAGGTTCGCGGTGATGCGTTTCATGGAATCGTCGAGGTACTGGTCGGCTGCGTCGCGCGTGGGAAGGTTCTTCTGCATCAGCAGGGGGGCACTCCCCGCGATCAGCAGGAAATCAGCGCTTATCTGCATCGCCGCGCGCGGTTCCGTCGTGTAGTCGCCGTTCTTCCAGTAGGGATCCTGACGGATGCCGTTGATGACCATCTCGCGCCACAGGCGGTTGCGCCCGGCGATTTGCACCGGCAAGCAAGCCAGCGGCATCAGGGCATCCATGAAGTCGGGATAGGTTTCGCCCCAGACCCAAGCGTGCATACAGCCCATCGATGTGCCCAGAACCAGCCGGAGATGGTTAACGCTCAGTCCTTTCTCCAGCAGTTCATGCTGCGCCGCCACCATATCGTCGTAGTCGTACTGAGGAAAGCGGGTGTGCATCCCATCGCTCGGCTTGCTCGATTTTCCGTGACCGATGTTGTCGGGAAGGATCACAAAGTAGCGGCTCGTGTCGATCAGTTGGCCCGGCCCGAACAGGACGTCGGCAAATTGTGGCGCAAGGAACTGTCGTCCTGAGCCTCCGGTGCCGTGAAGGAGGAGCACGGCATTGGTCACTTTCCCATTGGCATCCCGTTCTGGCTTGCCAAGGGTCAAGTAGTGCAACCGGAGTTCGGGGAGAGTTTCGCCCGACTTGAAATGGAAGGCGCGGCTCACATAATCGCCTTCCAGGGGCGTCACCTTCACAGCAGGTTGGGATGGGGACTCCTGCGCGACACACCCCGTCGCAAGGCACAATAAGGCGGCGATAAGAATGCCGATCGACGGCGAAAGACGGTCCATACCGCGAATTTTGAGTCCTAAAGCGGACTGCTTAACCCCCCACATGTGCAGCCTCCCGTTCCTTCAGCTTGTCAAGAATCATCGGCCCGAACTGCGAGACGCTGCCCGCGCCCAGGGTCAAGATCATGTCGCCGTCTTGCGCGATGGCCGCGGCTGAATTTACCGCATCGGCAAAGGAGCTTACGTACTGGGCATTCTTTCCGGTTTCTTCCCTTATTCGCTGCGCCAATGCTTCTCCGGTAATCCCCTCGATGGGTTTCTCGCTGGCGGCGTAGATGTCGAGGACGAACAGCGAATCGGCATCGTCGAACGCGGTGGTGAATTCCTCGATCAGGTCGCGGGTGCGGGTATAGCGGTGGGGCTGGAAGATCACGTGAATCTTGCGAAAGCCGCACTGCCGCGCCGCGGCCAGCGTCGCCTTGATCTCGGTGGGATGGTGGCCGTAATCGTCGATGACGCTCACGCCCGCCGCGCGTCCGCGCAATTGGAAGCGCCGGTCGACGCCGCGGAACTGGTCGAGCGCCGCGCGGATCGCCTCCACGCCAACCTCAAGCCCCAAGCCCACGGCAATCGCCGCTGTCGCGTTCAGCACGTTGTGCACGCCGGGCACGTGCAGCGTGAACTCGCCCAGATTCTGCTTACGGTAACTCACGCGGAAGCGGCTGAGCGGGCGGGAATCGCCTTCCGGAATTTCCTTTTTGGCGTCGAGCTTGATCAGAAAATCCGAGCCGCGCTTGGTTCCGTAGGTCACGGTGCGCCGCTGGACATCGGGCAACAGCCGCCGCAGCAGCGGATCGTCATTGCAAGCTACCACCATCCCGTAGAAGGGCACGCGGTCCATGAATTCGAGAAACGTTTTCTTCACGTCGCGCATGTTGCGGTAGCAGTCCATGTGCTCGCGGTCGATATTGGTCACGACGGACAAGATGGGCGAGAGCTTCAGGAACGAGCGGTCGCTCTCGTCGGCCTCGGCCACCAGGTAGTGCGACTTTCCCAGACGGGCGTTCGACCCCATAGCGTCGACGCGGCCGCCGACCACTACGGTCGGATCGAGTCCGCCTGCGGCCAATACTGCCGCAACCATTGAGGTCGTTGTCGTTTTGCCGTGCATGCCGGCGATGGCGATGCCGTATTTCAGCCGCATCAGCTCGGCGAGCATCTCTGCGCGTTGGATCACCGGAATGTGCAGATTGTGCGCTTCGGTGACTTCGGGATTCTCCACGGAAATCGCGGAACTGGTGACAACCACCTCCGCGCCGACGATGTTTTCCGCGCAATGTCCTTCAAATACCGTCGCGCCCAGCCCGGCTAGCCGCTGCGTCACGGAGGAACTCTTCAGGTCCGAACCGGAAACCTTGTAGCCGAGATTGAGCAGGACCTCGGCGATGCCGCTCATGCCGATTCCGCCGATGCCTACGAAATGGATGCGCTGAATCTTCGCGAACATAAGTCAAGTGCAATTGAGTAATTGGGCAATTTAGTAATTGAGTAATTTGGTAGCCGTAGTTTTCCGTCACAGCTGATGATCGTAAGGCGAAGCAGCTTCATCCCCAACCAACAAATTACTCAATTACTCAATTACTCAATCTCTTCGATTCCCGCTACCCGCGCCGCCATCGCGGCGATATCGTGCGCGGCATTGGGATGCGCCAACTCCCGCGCGGCCCGGCTCATCTGCTGCAGGCGATGCGGGTCCTGAAGCAGGGCCGCGATCGTCTCGGCCAGCCAGACTCCTTCCAGCTTCGATTCCTCGACCACTACCGCGGCTCCGTGCCGCGCCAGAGCTTCGGCATTCACGCGTTGATGATCATCGGCCGCGCGCGGGAACGGAACAAACACTGCCGGCTTTCCCGCGGCCGCAATTTCCGCGACTGTGCTTGCGCCCGAGCGGCACACCACAAGATCCGCGCGCGCAAAGGCCGCTGGCATGTCTTCGATAAATTTGAACACCTCGGCCGACTCACCCAAAGACTGATAAGCCGCCAGCGCGTCATTATAGTCACGCTCGCCCGTCTGGTGGAGGATGTGAATGCCGGGAGCCTTGCGCTGCAGAACGGGCAAGCAGCGAATCATCGCATCGTTGATGGCGTGCGCGCCCTGGCTGCCGCCGAACACAAGCAAAGTAGGAGTGCCTCCGCGCTTGGGTGCAATCTCGAAAAACGCCTGTCGCACGGGCACGCCCGTGACTTCAGCATGGCGAAAATATTTCGCTGTTTCCTCAAAATGCACCGCCGCGGCTGAAACGAATCGCGCCACCATCCGATTGGCAAACCCTGGCACCACGTTGGGCTCGAAGGCCAGCGTCGGAATATGCTTGACCACCGCCGCCAGCATCGCGGGGCCCGAGGCGTATCCGCCCACACCAATCACCACGTCGGGCGCGAACTGGTTGAGCATGCGGCCCGCGTCCCAGACGGCGCGCGGCAGGTCGAAGGCCGTCTTCAGCCGCGTCGTCAGGCTGACATTTTTCAGCGCGCCGACGCGCACTAGTTGCAGGGGGAATCCAGCCGCCGGTACCAATCGGTTCTCGATGCCGCGCGCGGTCCCGATGAACAGGACCTCGGCGCCATAACTTTTCTGGAGTTGATTGGCGATGGCCAGCGCCGGGATCACATGTCCGCCCGTCCCGCCGCCCGCCAGGATTGCCCGCATCAAGTGACTATAAACCAGAAACAACTGGCCACAGATGAGACGGACTCCTCGGACAGGACAAGAAGACTCAGGAAATCCGTGCGCATCGCTGCAAGTCCGCCGCGACTTATTCCGCCTGCTTGGTGATGTTCAGCAGCACGCCGACGCACGCCAACGTCACGAACAGCGACGATCCCCCATATGACACCAGCGGCAGCGGAATCCCCTTCGTGGGCATCATGCCCAGCACCACGCTGATATTGATGAACGCCTGCAGCACCACCATGCTGGTAATTCCAACAGCCAGGTAGCGGCCGAAGACGTCTTCGGTGCGCCGGGAAGCGCGCATTCCGCGCCACAGGAAGATGGCGAACAACGCGACCACGAACATGGCTCCCACCAGGCCGAGTTCCTCCGCCGTCACGGCGAAAATGAAATCCGTGTGCGGCTCCGGCAGGTAGAAGAGCTTTTGCTTGCCTTCCATCAGGCCCGTGCCGGTCACGCCGCCGGTGCCTACTGCAATCAGCGACTGAATGATGTGGAAGCCAGTCTTCTGACTGTCGGCATAGGGATTCAGAAACGCCAGGATGCGGGCGCGCCGAAAACTGACCTGAAAAATCAGAAAATACAGCGGCACCAGCGAAGCCCCAAAGGCGTATGCGAAATAGCGCATGCGCATCCCGGCCACATACAGGATGCAGGCTGCGATCGCGGCACAGGCAATGGCCGTGCCTAGATCCGGTTGCAACACGATGAGCCCCAAAAACACCAGCACGGGCGCGGCCGCCGGCAGCAGCGTGTTGCGCACGTCATCGATCGCCTTCGCGCGGCTCTCGAGGAAATAGGCGAGAAACAGAATCAGCACCGGCTTGGCCAACTCCGAGGGCTGGAGCGAAAACCCGCCAGCATGAATCCAGCGATGCGTGTTATGCGAGCGGTCGAGAAAGAAGACGGAGATCAGCAGCAGCGTCGTGAATCCCATCAGCGAAAAAACCAGCGCGGGATGCTTGTAGCGCCGATAGTCCACGCGCATGGTGACGACCATGGCCAGGAGTCCCGCCACCGCCCAAATCAACTGCTTCGACAGGAATGCGTAAGGCGAGCCGAACCGCTCCCGGGCCATCACCGCCGACGCCGAAAACACCATCACCAAGCCTACAAACACCAGCAGCATGGTCACGGTAAACAGCCAGCGATCGACGCTCACGCGCTTTGCCATGGGACTTCATTTCACCACGGCGCCACGGCGACACGGCGAAGGAATTGTGGATTGTTGAATTCTGAGTGTTGATTGTTTTGGTTCAGGGGATGCAATTGTCACCACGGAGGGACGGAGCCACGGAGACGAAAGGAAGTCTCCCGCTCTTCACCGTGTCTCCGCGGCGAAACACATTTCAGACCAGGGTGCGCACGATCTCTTTGAACACCTGCCCGCGGTGCTCGTAGTTCTTGAACTGGTCGAAGCTCGCGCAGGCTGGAGCGAGCAACACCACATCCCCTGGCTGGGCCACGGCGCTGGCCTTGCGGAGTGCGTTCTCCAGCGTCTCCGCGTGCACCACTTCGGCGTTCTTAATCTGCGACTCGATTTTCGCCGCCGCCGCGCCGATTGTGTAGACACGCTTTACGCGCTGGCGAAGCAGGTCGTTGAGCACGGTATAGTCGCTGCCTTTGTCCTTGCCGCCGAGAATCAGGTGAATGTTCGCCGGGAACGACTCCAGCGCCTTGATGGTCGCGTCCACGTTCGTGGCCTTGGAGTCGTTGTAGTAATCCACGCCGCGGATCGTCACCACAAACTCCAGGCGGTGCTCGACCGCCTTGAAGTCGCACACCGCCTGGCGAATCTTCTCTGGCGCGCAACCCATCAGCGCTCCTGCGCACACCGCGGCCAGCACGTTCTCCAGATTGTGCGCGCCTTTCAGCGGAATCTCGGAGACCTGCATGATCTCGCGTTGAGACGTTTTGGGTTCGCCCCGGCCGTCGCGGAACACGATGTTGCCGTCGCGGACCCACGCGCCTTGCTGCACTTCTTTCTGCCGGCTGAACCAGAATACTTGCGCGCGCGTCCGCGAACCCATCGCTACGCAGGTGGGATCGTCGGCGTTGAGCACGGCGAAATCACTTCCCTGCTGGTTCTCGAAAATGCGCGCTTTCGCGTTGACGTAGACCTCAAACGTTCGATGGCGGTCCAGATGGTCGGGCGTGACATTCAAGACGACCGCAACTTTGGGGCGAAAGGACTGAATCGTCTCCAACTGAAAACTCGAGATCTCCAGCACGATCACGGTCTCGGGCTTGGCGCGTTCCGCCAGCGAGATGGCGGGCGTACCGATGTTGCCGCCGACCAGCGCGGGGAAGCCGGCGGCGGTCATGATTTCGCCCGTAAGCGTGGTGGTTGTGGTCTTGCCGTTCGACCCGGTGATGGCGACGATCGGCCCGGGCAGGAACTGAGCCGCGAGTTCGATCTCGCCAATAACAGCCTCACCCAGGGCGCGCGCCTGCACCAGCGGCGGCGCATCCACCGGCACGCCGGGGCTGACCACGATAAGATCCTGGCCACGAAAGGTACGATCGCCATGGCCGCCGGTCTCGACCGTGATGCCATGGTCGAGCAGAACGGGAATCTCGTTGCGTAGTTCGTCGCCGCTCTTGGTGTCGGAGACAGTCACGTGCGCGCCATGCGCCTTCAAAAACAAAGCTGACGCCACCCCGGACTTGCCCAGGCCTACTACAAGCACGCGTTTTCCGTTCAGTTCCATTGAATTCATTTCACCACAGAGTCACAGAGCCACGGAGAAAACCGTTAATTTTATTTCTTTGTGCCCCTGTGTCTCTATGGTGAAGTCTTCCTATCGCAGCTTCAGCGTCGTCAACGCGAACAGGGCGAACACCAGCGATGCGATCCAGAAGCGCACAATGATCTTCGACTCCGACCAGCCCAGCAACTCGAAGTGATGATGCAGCGGCGCCATCTTGAAGATGCGCTTCTTGCGCAGCTTGTAGGAGCCGACCTGCAGGATCACCGAGATCGCCTCGATCACGAATATGCCGCCAATGAAGGGCAGCAGCAGTTCCTGTTTGATGATCACGGCGACCGTGCCGATCGCGCCGCCAAGGGCCAACGATCCCACGTCGCCCATGAAGACTTCCGCGGGATGCGCGTTGTACCAGAGAAATCCAATCGACGATCCCACCATGGCCCCGCAGAAGATGGTTAATTCGGCCACTTGCGGCATGCGCTGTAATTCCAGATAGGTCGCGAAGGTCGCGTGGCCGCTGACGTAGGTAAGCACAGCCAGCGCGGCCGCCGCGATCACGGTGCATCCGATGGCCAACCCGTCGAGGCCGTCGGTGAGATTCACTGCGTTGCTCGCGCCCACAATCACGAAAGCCACGAAAGCAATAAAGGGCAAGAACGCGAGAGGCCATATGTGCGGATATCGTTCAAGCGTGCCCACTACCAAGTCCGGATGGAACTGCTTGAAGAAAGGTACGATCAGTTTAGTGGAGTACATGCCGTAGGCCTGCATGGCGATCAGCATGGAGGCGATCACGATGCTGGTAGCAATCTGCAGTCCTAACTTGGCGCGCCCGGTCAGGCCCAGGTTTCGGCGACGGGTCACCTTGGTGTAATCGTCGGTGAATCCGATGGCCGCGAACGCGCAGGTGGAGAACACGGCAATCCACACGAAGCGGTTGCTCAGGTCCGCCCACAGCAGGGTGGGAACGACGATCGCAATCACGATCAGCAGTCCGCCCATGGTGGGCGTGCCGGCTTTTTTCTGATGCGCCTTCGGACCCTCTTCGCGAATGTATTGTCCGATCTGGAAGTCGCGGAGGCGGCCGATGACCAGAGGGCCCACGATCAGCGCGGTAAACAGGGCGGTAAGGCTGGCGAATGCCGTGCGGAAGGTGACGTAGCGAAAGATGCGGAAGGGCGCAACATAGTGTTGCAGCTTGACGAACAACAGCCAGTAGAGCAATCAGCCTCCGTCCCTCGCACGAATGTTACCTTCACCACGGAGACACAGAGTCACGGAGAAAAACGAGAACTTGATCTTCTCGGTGACTCCGTGCCTCCGTGGTGCAGAAGCGTCGTCGTAATTCTTAACGACTCGAGTCGCGTAGCACCTTCCACTTCTCTAGCGCCTTCTCGAGCTTCACGCCGCGCGACGCCTTTAACAGCACCACGTCGCCGTCTCGCGCCTCGCGGGCTAACCACTCACCGGCTTCCTCGGGCGCCGCAACAAACTCGGCTTGCGTTCCCGCGTGCCTTGCGCCGTCGACCATCGCCTGCGCCAACCCTCGCACGCCCACGAGAACATCAATCTTCTTCTCGGCTATATGCTGGCCGGCGGCGCGGTGCATCTGTTCTCCTGCCGGACCGAGTTCAAGCATTTCTCCCGCGACTACAATGCGACGCCCAGCTTTCATCGCTGCCAGGGCTTCGACCATGGCGTGCAATGCCTTCGGATTGGAATTGTAGCAATCGTCGATCACGGTGATGTTACCCAGTTGGAGAACCTGCCCGCGTTTGTCGGGGGGCGCGAGAGTCGCCAGCGCGCCAACCACTTCCGACGGCGTCAGTCCGCGAGCCAGGCCCACGGCCACCGCCGCCAGGGCATTCCGCATGTTGTGTTCTCCGACCAGCGGTAAACGCGCGTGCTCGCGCCCGCCTGCCATGACCACGTCAAACTCCGAGCCTTCCGCGCCGCGGGCCTGCACGTTCTCGGCCCGCACATCGGCCGTGGCGCTCGTGCCATAGGTGACGACTTTGCCTCTGAAGTCGCGCCCGAATTGCGAAACGTACTCGTCGTCGGCATTGAGCACGGCCGTCCCACTGGCGGGGAGCGACTCAATCAATTCGTACTTGGCTCGCGCAATGCCGGCGAGCGAATCGAAAAACTCCAGGTGTACGGGGGCAACGTTCGTCACCACACCGATCTCCGGCCGCGCAATCTTCGCCAGCGCGCGAATTTCGCCGGCATGCGACATGCCCATCTCGATGACGGCTACGTCGTGCTGCGGTTCCAGTTTCAAGAGCATGAGCGGCAGGCCAAAATGATTATTGAAGTTGCCTTCGGACTTGAGCACGCGCAAGCGCGCGCCGAGAACATGCGCGACGGCCTCCTTGGTAGTGGTCTTACCCGCGGAACCAGTGATGCCAATCAGGGGCTTGCCCCAGACTTTCCGCACCGCGGTAGCCAGCGTTTGCAGCGCTACCAGCGTGTCGTCGACGGCCAGCAGGCGGGCCTTTTCGGGATAGCGAAGCAACTGATCCTTGCGCACGACCGCTGCTGCTGCGCCCTTCTCCAGAGCGGCATTGACGAAGTCGTGGCCATCGAGTCGCTCGCCTTTGACTGCGAAGAAAAGTTCTCCTGCTCCAACCGTGCGCGAGTCGATGGAATAACCCTGTGCAACTTCCTCGCTATCATCGCTCGGGCGGACAGCCGAGGCGGCTGTCCCGACGTGCGGCGTGGCAGACATAAATTCGGCGATTTTCGCCAACGTCAACTTCATGCCTGGTTCCCTGCGGAGCGCGCCTGTTCGCATTCGAAGCCGGAGGCGCGCAAAGCTTCGCGAGCCACTTCGACATCGTCGAAGGGATGCGATCCCGCGCGCGTGACCTGCACTTTCTCGTGACCTTTACCCGCAAGCAGCACAATGTCTCCGGGGCGCGCTTCTCCGATCGCCATCGCAATCGCTTTGCGGCGGTCGACCTCGACGCTGTACTTCACGCCCGTCTTCTGCAGCCCCACCAGCGCGTCGTTGATGATTGCCCGCGGATCTTCGCTGCGCGGATTGTCGGAGGTGAGCACCACAAAGTCGCTGCCCCGCCCGGCGGCATCGCCCATCAGCGGACGCTTGGCGCGATCGCGATCACCTCCGCAGCCAAACACGGTCACCACTCTCGCGCTTCCTCCGCCGCGCGAGACGAATTCCCGGGCCAGCGCGGTGAGATTGCGCAACGCATCGTCGGTGTGAGCGTAGTCCACGACCACGGTGAACAGCTGCCCGCAGTCGACGCGTTCAAATCTTCCCGGCACATGCGTGAGCGACTCGACGCCGCTTGCAATCGCTTGCGATGCGCAGCCGCGCGCATAGCATGCGGCCGCTGCGGCCAGGATGTTGTAAACATTCACGCGCCCGATCAGCGGAGAAAAAATTGGGATCTTGTCCTGCGGCGTGGCCATGTCGAAGCGCGTGCCGCGCGGGCTGATGTCCACGTTTTGGGCGTGGAAATCGCCGCGCTCCCAACCGTAAGTCAGCACGACGGCGCTGCGCTTGCGGCTGAACGCGGCCAGTTTCGCGCCATATTCGTCGTCCAGGTTGGTCACCGTGGCGCGGGGCGCATCGGTGCCGCAGCCTTCGAAGAGCACGCGCTTGGCGGCGAAGTATTCGTCCATCGTCTTGTGATAGTCGAGGTGGTCGCGCGTCAGGTTGGTGAACACCGCAACGTCGAAGGGCACGCCGAACACGCGCTCCTGCGCAAGAGCATGCGAGGAGACTTCCATGACAGCATCCGTCGCGCCCAATCCCAGCGCCTCGTTGAGAAGGCGAGCCAGTTCGAGCGCTTCCGGGGTCGTATGCGGCGCGGGATAGACGTGCCCGGCCACGTGATATTCAATCGTCCCGATCAGAGCGCTCTTGCGCCCATCCGCCGTTAGGATCGACTCGATCAGAAACGCCGTCGTACTCTTCCCGTTCGTGCCAGTTATTCCAGTAATCGCAATCCGCTCGGCAGGGCGCTTGTAGAAATTCGCGCTCAAGCGTGCCAACGCCCGCCGCCCGTGCGGCACGACGGCCCAGGCCACGCCCTCGCGGGGCTTCTCGGCCGGCGAGTCGGTGACCACCGCGACCGCTCCGGCCTGAATCGCCTGGTCGATGAAGCGGTTGCCGTCGGACGTCTCCCCGTGCATGGCCACGAACACGCATCCTGGCTTAACCCGGCGCGAATCGTATTCCACACCACTGACGCTTGGGTCCCCGTTCTGGGCGAGGACCTCCGCGCCATCCAGCAGATGTTCGAAGGTCATTGCTGGGAATTATAGGGCACGGAGAAATCGGGCGTTGCCGGGGCAAGTGCCAGATGCGCCCATTCCAGCGCGGCGGCGATTACCAAGGTCATTTTTAGAGTGTCGCCGATGCGCGCTACATTACTCTCATGAGCACCGGAACCGGTCCTGCCAAACACCGCTGCGCACAGTGCGAACAGCCGGAAGACAGCTGCCAGTGCGAGAAGTACTGCTGCCTGTGCCAGTCCGTGATTGACATCCGCCTCTGTGCCGACGGCCTCCTCTACTGCACACCCTGTCGTGAAGCCTGCGACTACAAGACCTCGGACTAGCAGACGGTTCCCGCGCTGAAAATAAAGCGGCGGTGTATCGCCCGCTACAGCTCTCTCTTCGGTTGCTCCCTCGATTCCCAGCGAACATTTTGTCGTGTTGAAGACGGGATCTCTGCCTGATAGGCGAGGAAACCGCACAATGATTTGGCAGGCCCGGTGCTTTTGAGGGAGAATAGTTTGTTTGACCTTTTGTGATTGTTTTCTGCCCTTATTGAGGAGACCCCATGGCGACCACGATGCACGTCAGCGACGTAGCCGAGTTGCTGAGCGAAGGCCGGACGCACTTCAATCTCTCGCCGGCGCTGCTGGTGGAGCACTCCATCCGGCGCAACGAGGCGAAGTTGGCGGCCAACGGGGCCCTCGTGGGTTATACCAATCGCACCGGCCGGTCTCCCAAAGACAAGTTCATCGTAAAAGATGAGACCACGACACACACCGTCGCCTGGGGCGGGGTAAACGCGCCCTTCGAGCCGGAAAAGTTTGACGCGCTTTACGCCCGGGTGATGGAGCATCTGCGCGGACGCGAACTTTTTGTGCAGGATCTTTTCTGCGGCGCCGATCCCGCGTACCGCCTGCCGGTTCGCATCGTCAACGAATATGCCTGGCACAACCTCTTTGTGCGGCAATTATTTCTACGTCCAACTGCGGAAGAACTCAAGAATCATCATCCGGAATTCACTGTCATCTCGGCCCCCGAGTTCAAGGCGGATCCCAAACGTGACGGCGTGGCGTCGGAAGTTTTCATCCTGTTGAACTTCACGCGCCGCACTGTGCTGATCGGCGGAACCTCGTACGCCGGCGAGATGAAAAAGTGCATCTTCAGCGTCATGAACTTCCTGCTGCCTCCGCGGAACGTGTTCCCCATGCACTGCTCGGCCAATGTTGGACGCGACGGGGTGAGCGCATTGTTCTTCGGGCTCTCGGGGACGGGCAAGACCACGTTGTCGGCCGATCCCTCGCGCGATCTGATCGGCGACGACGAGCACGGATGGAGCGCCGACGGCGTCTTCAACTTCGAAGGCGGATGCTATGCCAAATGCATCAAGCTGTCGAAGAAGAACGAACCGCAGATCTGGAACGCGCTCCGCTTCGGCTGCGTGCTCGAGAACGTAACACTCGATTCGCACACGCGCATTCCCGACTACAACGACGACAGCAAAACGGAGAATACTCGCGCCGCCTATCCCGTGGATTTCATCGACAATGCCGTGATCCCGGGCATTGGCGGGCATCCCCGGAATGTCGTGTTTCTCACGGCGGATGCGTTTGGCGTCCTGCCGCCGATTTCGAGGCTGACGCCGGAGCAGGCCATGTATCACTTCCTGTCGGGCTACACAGCGAAGGTTGCCGGAACCGAAGCCGGTGTGAAAGAGCCTTCAGCAACATTCTCAACGTGCTTCGGATCGCCGTTCCTTCCGCTGCCTCCGAAGACTTATGCCGAAATGCTGGGCCGCCGTTTGCGCGAGCACCACGCGCAATGCTGGCTGGTGAACACCGGTTGGCAGGGCGGGCCCTACGGCGTCGGCAAGCGCATGGATATTCCTCACACGCGCGCCATGGTCGACGCCGCCGTAGAAGGCGAACTGATCGGGGAAGAATTTGAGATCGAGCCGACGTTCGGTTTCAGTATTCCCAAGGCATGCCACGGCGTGCCTGCCCAGGTATTGAATCCGCGCAATGCCTGGCCGGATAAGGCCGCCTATGACCAAGCCGCCGAAGACCTGCGCAACCGCTTTGCCAGGAACTTCGAGAACTTCGACGCTCCGCCGGAGGTCAAGGCAGCGGGACCGAAGGCGCAGCGATAGGCGTGCGCTGATCTCGTGGGCAGCCGGGCTTCGCCCTGGCTGGACAGCCGAGGCGGCTGTCCCCACGTGAGCCTTTTATGAGCATTTTGTGGAGACAGCCGCCCTCGGCTGTCTGCCATGCGTATACGGCCTCTTCCTACAAAGTTACCTCCATCTGCAGCGCTTCGATCATTCCGTTGAGCGCGCTTTGGGCCGCATCCCGCTTCTGCTGCAGTTCCGCGATCTCGCGCCGCAGAGACTGCACGCGATCTTCCTGCTCGTTCAGTTCGCGGACATAGCGTTCCACCAAAGCTTTTTCTTCGGCACTCCCTTTCAGCGCCTTCATGTTCTCGCGGACCCGCTGCTGATCGTCCGAGATGCTGGACACCTGGGAGCGGCGGCCGGTAATCACCGCTTCGATCACGGCGATCTCATTCTTCTGGGCAGCGATGCGCCGCAACGCTTTTTCCACCTCTGGATTGATCATCTTCTGGTCGAGGAAAAATTTGATTTGGTTGTCGGTCACATTCGTCAGCTGATAGCTGTTCATGATCGGCCGGTATTCCTTAACCACCAAGGTCGTCGTCTTCTTCGGTTCCACGGTGAGCCGGAAGCGGTGGAAGGATGCGGAACTCTCCGCCGGCTTCTCGTCGTCCGTGAGTTTCCAGCCCGGGCGAGCCGGATGTTCAATCACAACTGCCCGCGGTGACGTGTCGCGATTGCGGATGCTGTAAGTATTTTCCTGACGCTCCTGGGTCGATTGCGTCATGGTGCCGTGCGCGATGATCACCTTGGTGACGCGCTGATTGTCGGCTTTTTGTTTAGCATCGACCAGCACGCCGAGGTCAGCAGCATAGGACAGCAGCCGCTTCTCGCCCGGCTTGATCGCGTCCATCAAGCCCTCGCCGGCGAAGGCGTCGCCCTCGAGCACATTGAAGCTGCCACCGTCGAGTGTGAGATCGCTGGTGTTGTTCACCCAGAGGGCGCGCAGCACGGAACTGTCGGAGGGATTCCATACCGAGACTTTCTCGGCATCAATGCGCGATTGCAGGATGGGCACCAGCGCCGACTGATTCTTGCGGATGGTGACACGATCTTTGAGCTTGTACTCGAACAGGTCTCCGAGTTCGCGGGTCTCGCCTACGGTGGTCCCGGCTTCGAGCGTTTCTGCGACTTCAGTGGCGTCGGGGCGAGGCACGCCGCCGCCCACACGAAAGACTCCGCCACCAACACCCCCACCAGCGCCTGGACCGAAGCCTGGGCCGCTGCCTGAGCCAACTCCCCCGCCACTACCGCTGCCAATCCCTCCGATGACTCCTCCCATTTGTCCTCCAGGAACCCCACCCGGAACCCCGCCGACCACGCCCCGCGGAATCGCCGCCGGCGCGCCATTTTCAACTTCCGTTTGTATCGTCGCCTCGTGCGTCTGCGGCGTGAGCATCGCATTCTCCGGCAGCGGCACCACCGGCCGCCGGGTGTAGTAGGGCTGCGATAGTTCCTGCACGAACGACTGCGGAGCGCCCGCGACCAGCGACAACTCGACGTCCCTCCAGTCTTCGCCCACCGTGTTGTCGACGATGGCCCATCCCTGCAGCAGCGGCTTGCCCTCCGTCGGAATCACGATTCTGTAGGTGCTCTTCCACACCGGCACTTCGCTGATGTAGCTGATCAGCAGGCTGCGCTCGCCGTCTCCGGCGGTGGAGATCGTCATGCGCCGGACATCCTGATCGCGCGTTGATGCGACCAGCCCCAGGTACTTGCCTACCTCTTCGTTCACTTCTTTTTCCGCGACCCGAACGCTGGTGGAAGGCGTCAGGTCAAAGATGCGCACTTCGCCGCCGTCACTGACGATGGAGATTTGCGTCAGGGTGATTTTCTGGTCGCCCTTTCCGGGCACGTCCCGATCCTCAATGCTCAACAGGCGTCCCGAAGCGCTCTCCGAGCCGTTCCGCACCTCCATCCGCGCCCCGCGCAGGGCGTCCAGAAACTGCGCCGTGGTCGGGTTTTCTCCGACCGGCAGCCGCAGCGAGCCGAGCCGCCGCTGCAGCGGCGCAGCCGAGTTGTAGCTCACTCCAGTGATGCGTCCCTTGCCCAGATCCAGAACGGTTAGCGACTTCAGCACATCGTTCAGTTGGGCAGTGGTGAAGTCCACGTTAACGTCCTGGCTGCCGCGAACATGCCCTGCGTGTTCGAAGTAGCCAACCCCATTCTTGTAGAGAATGACGCGAGTCACCGGCAAGCGAGCCGCCGATTCCGGCAGTGCCGCCGGGGTGGAAGATTGGCCAAGGGAAAATTGGCCAGATGAAACTGCGGCAAGCGCCAACCACAATACTGCGGTTTTCTTGAAACGCATGACTCCTCCGTGAAAGCGGGTCCGCCGTCAACCAAGCAGAGAACGTTAAAGAAGAGAACGAGCGGCGCCGCTGCTCTTGCGTGAGACGACCCTTCGTAGGTTTAGACACCTGAGCGGAGGCATCTGGTGCCGTGGATGCGACTGCCGTGTTTTAAGATGGCCGAGGACCTCAGCCGGAGGTTTGGCGCGGCGCAGCCGGGCTTCGCCCAGGCTGGACAGCCGAGGCGCTGTCGCTCTGTGATTAAATCAACTTATGTTCGCGCGCAAGATTCGCGTGGAGTATGAAGCAAACGGCCGCAGGATTCCCTGCCCTCTCAAGTGGCTCGACAGTTTCGCGATGCGGAACTTTACGAACGCCAGCGTCTTCGACGACACTCTTCCCCTTTCGGACGGGCAGATGGAGATCGGGTCCAGCGTACCTGTAGATCAACTCAGGGACGCAATGGAGGACTGGTTCCGGCGGAAGCGCTACCTGCCCAAGGAGTCGCGCTTGTCGCTGGCGGAGAACTAAAGACCAGACACACTACCTGAAGTCAGGGTTTTCCTGTATACAAATGCTTTGGGAGGCGAGTGATAATTCATCGCCTTTATGGAAGATGCGGCAAATCTCGCAACACCGGGAGGTACAGTGGGATTTTTGACGCGGGACGAAAACCCGGCAACCCCACCTGATTGATAGGTCTCATATGTGACGCGACGTTGGCCAGGTTCAATACGGCCATTCAGTTGCACTTGAATCCGAGGAGGTGCTTCATTGAGCTACAAAGGCTTGCAGCTGTCCCCCCAAGCAAGCACCCACGTGGTCCGAACAAGAGTTGCGATTCAGGATCCCTGGTGCGCTTCAGTTACAAGTTCGCGAGAGATTGAGTTCTTACCCTCCTGGATGGAGGACGAGGTTGATTGTGAAAGCATCGACCGCAACGGTGTAATCTCAGGGCTGGCGATCTCGGTCGCTTTCAGCGCTAGTTTCTGGGCCGGAGTTGCGTTTTTTGTCATGCGCGTCTGGAGATAGACGGATTTTCAATCGAGTTCGCAAACCAAGCGAGGTCGAGCGACCAGCGCCGACCTCGTTGTTACATGGGGCGCGTTCTATTTGTCGTAACGCAGCAGCGACATCACGTCGTAGTCTTTGAGCTTGTCGCGGCCCTTCAGGAATTCCAGTTCCACCACAAATCCCAGGCCGACGATCTCAGCGCCCAGAGAGGCTGCCAGTTTGGCCGTGGCTTCGGCGGTACCTCCGGTGGCCAGCAGGTCGTCCACGATTAAGACGCGCTGACCTTTCTGGATGGCGTCCTTATGAATCTCCAGCGAGTTGGTACCGTACTCGAGGGCGTAATCGTATTTCACGCACTCGGCGGGAAGTTTGCCGGGCTTGCGCACGGGTACGAATCCTGCGTTCAAACGGTAGGCCAGCGCCGGGGCAAAGATAAACCCGCGAGCTTCCATGCCCAACACCAAGTCAATGTCTTGCGAGATGTAGTGCTCGGAGAGCTTGTCGATCAGCGTGGCGAACCCGGTCTTGTCCTTCAGCAGAGTCGTGATGTCGTAAAACAGAATCCCCTTCTTGGGAAAATCGGGGATCTCACGAATGAGTTTCTTTAAGTGGTCTGCATCCATGGCCGGGACAGGTAACATCTACCACGCTCCTTCAATGCGAAATGAACTCAGTCCGGCGACCGAACTGGCGTCCGCGACTTCGACCGCATCCACGCGCGCCGCGCGTGGCCCGTCGCGCAGGCGGGAATGCAGTCCAGAGAGCTGGTCGCGAGTCCCCTGGGCATGAATTTCCACGCTGCCATCATGATTGTTCCGCACCCACCCGGCAATGCCGAGCATGTGCGCCTCGCGTTCGACAAACCAGCGGAAGCCGACGCCTTGTACGCGCCCGCGCACCAGGAAGCGGCGGGCGTAGGTTGTATTTTCGGTGGAACTCATGTTTGAAGATTTCAGAGTTTCAAGGTTTCAAGGTTTCAAGGGGAACCCGATGGCATCGACTTTGAAACTTTGAAATCTGAAACCTTGAAACTTATGCTCTCGACAGGTACGCGCCTTCCGAGGTATCGACTTTGATCTTCTCGCCTTCGTTAATGAATGGCGGCACCTGTACCACGAGCCCGGTCTCGGTCTTCGCGGCTTTGGTCACGCTGGAAGCGGTAGCGCTCTTCAGTCCAGGCTCAGTCTCAACCACGGTCAGGATCACGGTCTGCGGCAGCTCGATGCCGACCGCCTTGCCGTCAAAAAATTCGACTTTGATTTCGAGGTTGGCGATCAGGTAATCCACGGCGTCGCCCAGGATTTCCTTGCTGAGATGAGTCTGCTCATAGTTCGTGGTGTCCATGAAGTAATAGCTGTCGCCGTCGGCGTACAGGAACTGCATCTCGACTTCATCCACGTTGACCTTTTCGATCGGATCGGGCGAGCGGAAGCGGTGTTCGAACATGGCCCCGGTGCGCAGGTTGCGCAGCTTGGCCTGAATGAAGGCGCGCAGGTTACCGGGCGTCCGGTGTTCGACGCTGAAAACGGAGTGCAGATCATTGTTGTGCTTGATGATCATGCCAGGACGAAGCTGGGTGGCAGGGATCGACATCGCTTGAAAAACTCTCCTTGTACGATTGCGTTTTGTGAAGCCGGCGGAAGGCGGGCAGGCCACAAGTTCCGCCGCCACGAGGGCTAAAACATTATTTTACACTCAGGTGCGCCGGAAAAGAAACCTTCCCGCAGCCGAACTCATCGAAGATGGGCGGAATGCACCCTACTCGATTGCATTCGCCGAGCCCGCGGACTAGGACTAGAATTAATCAGGCCGGATCTCGGCGCAGCTTTCGCAAATATGCCCGAACATTCCCGGGCGGAAAACTTGAGGTCTTCATCATGCGAACCGGACGTTACGAATCTTCAGACGGCAGCCACTTCGGCACGGCAATTACATTCCTCTTCATTGGACTGGGAGCCGGAGCCCTGGCCGCGCTGCTGCTCGCGCCCAAGACTGGCAAGCAGATGCGCCGCGACCTGCAACGTGGCTACGAAGGAGCCAAGGATACTCTCGGCGATTGGGCCGACGAGGCCAAGGATCGCGTGCGGGAAGCCGGTGACCGCGTCCGCGATGTGGCCGCCCGAGGCGCGGATCTGGCCGACGATCTCCGCGAAAGAGTAGAGCCGTTGCGCCGCGCTATCAACCGAAGCTAGGTCCGTTCTCGATTCACCGCCATCCAATCGCGCGGTGCAGAGGTTTGTCTCGGCACCGCGCGCTGGTGTACAGCGTGGGCCCGAGCAGCCGTTGCGTCAGTACAGATAAAAATCCACCTGAACCGCAATTTGGGTCGCCACCGGCTGGCCGTTCAGAGTGGCCGGCCGGAAGCGCCAGCGGTTGACGGCCTCGATCGCCTTCTCGTCTAAGCCCATTCCTAGACTCTGCCCCACGCGGATGTCGTACGGATGCCCGTCCTTTCCCACCACCAACAGCAGCATCACGATTCCCTGCGCCTTAGCCTTTCGGGCTTCGTCGGAAAAGCTCGGCTCGGGGTTAAAGATCACCTGCGGCACGGTTACGCCCATTTTTCCTGCCGGATAAATTCCCGCAGGACCGGGGCCGAATCCGGGCCCTGTTGATGGTCCAACGCCATCACAACATCCCGGTCCGACCCCTCCGGGACCACCCGGTCCGTTGGATAGCACTCGCGAAAACTGCGCCATGGGATCGCCAATTTGCCCACCCTTCGGTAACTGAATATCCGGAGCCACCCGCACAGTCTCCCCTACCGGAAGCTTCGGCGGTTCCTTCGGAAGGATCACCGTTGGAGGCGCGAGTTGAGGATCGAGCGAAGCCTTGGGGAGATTGCCGCGCGAGGCCGGTAGCGGGTCATGGTTGCCACCGCCGCCACCGTTGTGTCCCGAGAACACTAAGGGCAACTCGTTGAACCTGGGTAAGTGGCTGGCGATCTCGGGGGTGCTGCGGATTACACAGCTCGTGAAGTAGATGAGCACTCCGACGATCGCAGCCTGCCCGAGCAGCGAGAAGACGAAAGTCTCGCGCCTGGCGCGATAAAGTCCGTCATTTTGCCCTGAGAGGATGGAGAAGATATTCGGCCCCGGTCCGGGAGATGCAGCGGTCATGACGCGCTCCTGCCGACGAGTTGTCTCAGCCGATCTCAGCCCAACTTGCCGTAAGACGCACGACCGCCCGAAAAGGATTTCCGGAACGGAAACTTTAGGAAGCACATTTACCCAAAGATGGCGGACAACATTCCTTTGACCCGCCGGAAGAAGCCCCGGTGTTCAGGCTTGCTTTGCTTCTCCGGAAGTGGGGACTCAACCACCGCATCGAGATGCACCTGGCGGGCCGGCGAATCCTCCACCGGCAAGTCTCGGGCGGCCTTCACGGGCGCCGGTAAGGCGCTGGCTGCGCGGTTCTTTGCGGTAAACACTAACGGCGCATCCACCTGTACGTGAGCGTCGTTCGCCTGAGAAGGCGGCAAGGGCGCAGTCTCCGGCCCATTCGAAAGCCTTGTGTTAGAAGCGGCCGCGCCTAAAGCGCCATTTTTCGCCGATGGGGGAATCTCACTTCCGCCGATGCGCGCCTTGGCCGGCAATTCCGCGTCGGGCACGTTCGGTGCAAAGGGAGCCTCAGCCCGCATGAGCGGCGAAGGTGGAGGACATCCGCACTCCAGCGGAACGTCGGTGTCGACCTTGTCGATCTGTCCGGAGTGAAACACCGCCTGCTCGGTCGGCTTGACCTGGTAAATCCGGTCTCCCATCAACTCAGAGACAATTGCCGATGAAGTATTGTCCTTTAGCGCCCGCACACAGGTGTTGCCGTGCGCGTCGGTGCTGATGGCGTAGTGGAATTCTCCCGGCCCGGCAAACAGGATGCGGAAGTCCGGAGTAAGCACGGTGTCGGCCGATGCGCGCAGCGTGTAGTGCGCCTCGATCGCGCCGGTGCTCAGGCCGAGCATCAGGTCGCGCTTGGTCTGCGAGGGCGTCACCGAAACCGTCGTGCCCGGGCACACGCGAAGTTCGCCTCCGCGGGACAAACGCAGGATCGCCGTATCAGAACCGGCCGTCACCGCCGATCCGGAACCGATGCGGCTTCCCGCCAGCACCAGGGCGCCTGCCCCTCCGGTCACCGGAACCACAGCGGGAGCGGCGCCTAGCGACATGCCTGGCACAGTGGGCGGCTGCAACGGCGACGACTTCTTACCCGCGTTCACATCCCCAGCCGGCTTGAGACGTACCAGCAGGCGAGTGCCCGTGCCATCCCAGGAGTAGCCATAGGGCGCGAGCAAGTCCAGAACGATGCGCGTCACCGGAGGTTTCTGCTGGTATTGATCGACGCGGATGGCGAGGATGTTTTCTTTTTGAATCGTGATCCGCTTCTGCAATAATCCCAGGCGCGAGTTGGGAAGATCGATGACCAGTCGCGGCGGCGAATCGAGCGTCTGTATCTCCGGTATGACCGGCCCGCCACTGGAAAGAATCTCAATCACAGGCACGCCGCGTTCATGAATGATGCGGACGCTCCTCACCAGCGGCGCCGGGCCAAAGGTTTGGGCAGCAACCCCAGTAGCAATCAGCGCCACCACCATCATCGAGCACACACGTTTGAGAGCAGGTCGCGGCAAGCAATCCCTCGCTGGAAGCTTTGAAGGAAACATATCACCTGCGATGGATGCGGGAGAAGTGACTCCAGAAAACGGCGTCGGCCTCAGACCTCAGACCTCGGCTTTCTGGCGTGCCGGATGTTGGAAAAGTAGCGCCGCCGTCCCGGCGGCTGGGAGCTTGCCCTGAGCGAAGCTGAGGGGGCGGGCGTCCTCGCTCGCCGCGCCAAGGTTGAGACGCCCCTCGGGAAAACCGGCGAGAGGCCAGCGCTACGCCGACCCACGCGGCAACAATCAAGCAGTCACGGTACTTGCAAGGTACTAGTAAGGAACACCTGGAACGGTGAGGTCTGAGGTCAGGCTTCCGGCAGAAACTCGTATTCTTCAATGACGGCAGCGACAGCCAGTTTGCCATCATCTCTTCCGTCCTCAACCCGCACCACGCGTCCTTTGCATTGCACGCGGATGCTTTCAGTCAGTGTGATTTCGGGCGGGAGAGTCAAGGTGAATCCAATCGGCGATCCCTGGGTGACAACGGACGCCAAATAAAAACAGATGCCGCGCGCGCTGACGTCACGAATCTGGGCAGGATGGGTGGCGTTCTCGTGATCGACGGTGACCGGTACGCGGAGCGGGAAGCGTCGTGCCGCCCGCTTCTCCTGCTGGGACTCAGCCATGCATCCTCCAAGTGGCGCTAAATAGCATCTGCAATGATAAAGAGCATGGCGCGCGAGAGTATTACGGTCAATACCACCGTTGGGTCAACAGGTGGCCCTTTCAGGGGGGAGAAGCACGAGTTCAGATTGCAGATTGCAGATTTGAACTCCGCGGATCGAAAATCGGCAATCCTGAAATCCGCGATCTGAACTCGTTTCTCCGGTGTAAGCTGATGTCAGGAGCAGCCGACGCTTGATTTTCGTACTCGACAACTACGATTCGTTCACCTACAACCTGGTCCAGTACATCGGAGAGTTGGGCGCGGAAGTCGAGGTTCGCCGCAACGATCAGGTCACGGTGAGCCAGGTCGAGAACATGCGGCCCGAGCGGATTGTCGTCTCCCCGGGCCCTTGCACGCCGCATGAGGCGGGCATCAGCATCGATCTGATCCGCCACTTCGCAGGGAGAGTTCCGGTGCTCGGAGTCTGCCTCGGACACCAGGCGATCGGCGAAGCCTTCGGCGGCCGCGTCGTTCGTGCCGCTCATCTCATGCATGGCAAGACCAGCGCGGTTATGCACGATAACAGAACTGTCTTTCAAGGTCTTCCCATGCCCATGACGGCCACCCGCTATCATTCGCTCATCGTCGAGGAAAAAGATTTGCCCGACGAATTGGAAGTCAGTGCCTGGACCACCGAAAAGGACGGCACCCGCACCATCATGGGCCTGCGCCACCGCCGCCACGCGGTTGAGGGCGTGCAATTCCATCCGGAAAGCGTGCTGACGGATGCCGGCAAGAACCTTGTAGCGAATTTTCTGGCGCTCTGAGCATCTTTCTGCTGGCGGCCGAAGGATCACCCCTTCGTTCTTGCACTATACTTTCTGCGCTTGCGCCCGGGGCTGCGAAAGGAATTCTCTTCATGCCTGCTTCCCACCGTGACGGAAAACCTGCTCACCGAGTCGCACGCTGGCTCGGGTGGCTCATACTGGGAGGCCTGTTGGCTGGTCGTGCTGCGACCCAGACTGCGCCCGCGGCAGACCGGAACAGTGCAACACCGTCTGCTGTGGCTGCGTTGCCTGACGGATCCTGGCGCTTCATCGTTTCCGGCGACTCCCGCAATTGCGGGGACGTCGTCATGCCCGCGATCGCCGCGCACAGCGCGCAGTTTGCTCCCAGCTTTTACTGGCATCTCGGCGATTTGCGGGCGATCTACAAAATCGATGAGGACATGGCCGCCGCCGCGAAACTCAGTGGACAAACACTATCCTGCGAAAATTACCCACGCCGCGCCTGGAACGATTTCGTCGAGAACCAGATTGCTCCGTTCGGCGATCTGCCGTTTTATGTGGGCATCGGCAATCACGAAGTAATCACTCCGAAAAACGAAGACGCATTCAGGCGCCAGTTCTACGATTGGCTGAACCTTCCAGCCCTGCTCCGCCAGCGCTCACTCGACCACGAACCTCCTCGACCCGAACCCTACTTCCACTGGATTCAGGGAGGCGTCGACTTCATCTATCTCGACAATGCCAACGGATTTTTCCCCGAGGATCAACTGACCTGGTTTTTTCGGCGGATCGGGGACGCCAAATACAACTCCGCAGTGAAAAGCCTGGTGGTCGGCATGCACGAAGCCTTGCCCGACAGCATCTCCAATGATCACAGCATGGGAGATGGCACCGACCCGCGCGGGCGCTCGACTGGCGAGATGGTTTACAACGCTTTGCTGGCCTTCAGTACGGATAAGAAGAAGCCGAAGCCAGTCTATGTCCTCGCCAGCCACTCCCACATCTATATGGAGAACATTTTCAACACCGACAAACACAAGCAGAATGGCGCCAAACCGCTGCCCGGTTGGATCGCAGGAACCGCCGGAGCCATCCGCTATAAGCTTCCTGATGACGCGCCACCCGCACCCGCCTCCCTGAAAGATGTGTACGGATACCTGCTGGCTACCGTCGCCGCAGATGGCACGGTCGATTTCAAGTTTGAGAAAGTAGGTGAGGGGGACGTTCCGCAATCCGTCAAGCAACGCTATCCCGATAAATTCGTACCCTGGTGCTTTGCCCACAACTCGCAGAACGTAGACAAGCCCGGCCCTGAGCCAACGTGCGAGAAGTGAGGATTAGCGATTAGCGAGCAGAATTGAGCTTCGATTCAGTACGGGGCGGGATCAGCACATTTCACAATCGCTAAGCGGACCCCGAATCTCTCGCCTTCTCCACGGCTCTTAGCACCGCCTGCGCTTTATTCATCGACTCCTGAAACTCGCTGGCCGGATCGGAATCCGCGACAATTCCCGCTCCCGCCTGCAGATATGCTTTCTTGCCCTGCATCAGCAGGGTGCGAATACCGATGCACGAATCCAGATTCCCCGCGAAATCCGCATACAGTACCGATCCCCCATAGACCCCGCGGCGCGTGGGCTCGAGTTCTTCGATGATCTGCATAGCCCGCACCTTCGGCGCCCCGCTGAGCGTTCCCGCCGGGAAGCACGCGGCAAATGCGTCGAGCGCGTCCAGGTCCTTGCGCAACGTGCCTTCCAGCGCCGAGACCAGGTGCATCACGTGCGAGTACCGCTCCACGTACATCAGATCTTTCACCTTGACCGAGCCGTATTCGCTCACGCGCCCCAGGTCGTTGCGGCCCAAGTCGACCAGCATCACGTGTTCGGCGCGTTCCTTTTCGTCGGTTCGCATCTGCCGTTCGAGCCGCAGATCTTCGGCTTCGTCGCGCCCGCGCGGATGTGTGCCCGCGATCGGACGGTACTCCAATTTGCGTCCCGTGACCCGCACCAGCATCTCGGGAGAAGAGCCGAGAATGTGCGTCTCGCCCATCCGCAGAAAATAAAGATAGGGCGAGGGATTCACCTGACGCAGCGAGCGATACAAATCAAAAGGCGCAACCTCAGGAGTGAAGTCGAGCCGCTGCGAGAGCACGACCTGAAAGATGTCGCCCGCGGCAATGTACTCCTTGCAGCGTTCCACGCTGCGCAGGAAAGTTTCGCGCCGCGTGCCGGCATGCACCTTGAGTTTGCCCGCCTTGGCATTGGCCGACTTGCGCCAGAGAGCCGGGCTGAGTCCGGCCGCGAGTTGCAGCTCCAACGCGGCAATGTCGCGAAGCGCGCGGTCATAGGCGCGCCGCGGGCTCTCGCGCGCAACGTCGGCGGCGGCCACGATGTGAATCTGGTGCCGCAGGTGATCAAACGCCAGCAGCCGGTCAAAGAACATCAGTTCGGCGTCGGGCAGCGCCAAGTCATTTTTGGCATGATCGCCAATCTTTTCCAACTGCCGAACCACGTCGTAAGCGAAATATCCGACAGCTCCGGCCGTGAACGGAGGCAGTCCGGGAACGCTGGCAGGACGATGCTCCCTGAGCAAGCGCTTCACCACCTGGAAAATGTTTTCCTGAACGACTTCGCGCCGGCGTCCGCGTTCAATCTCCACGGTTCCCTGCCGTGCCTTCACCCGCATGTAAGGCCGCGCGCCGAGGAAGGTGTAGCGCCCGATCTGCTCGCCGCGCTCCACGGATTCCAGCAGGAAGGCGTGCGGCTCTCTTTCGGCGATAGCCAAAAACGCGGAGACCGGCGTGAGCAAATCAGCGCTGATGGATTTCACCACCGGGATGAGCGTGGCCTCTCGGGCCAGCCGTGAGAATTGTTTGAAGTCCGGTTGCAGCATCGTTTGGGATCCAAACCGCGGCTTCGGCGCTCAAGCCTTCAGAAACTGCTGAACACACGGGAACGGCGGGGTTTTTATTATAGGGGAGGCTCGCGATAAGGCAGAACGTTTGCGCATGGGTTGCTCCGCGGCGCAACATGTGGTGCAATTCATTGCCATGAATCGTCGAGATTTTATTCGCGTCACTGCCGCGGCCTCGGCAGCAATTTCTTACCATCCCCTCAGTTTCGCCGAAATCAACCCGAGTCCTTCCTTACGGCTGACCCTTCGCGGAGACCGACTCGGCAACAAGATCGGCGACGACTTCACCGGCCTAAGCTATGAATCGGCGCAGCTCGGGAATCCGCATTTCTTTTCTGGCGGCAATACACAACTGGCGGGCTTTCTGCGGCAACTGGGAACCTCCGGCGTTCTACGGATCGGAGGCAACACCAGCGAGTTTTCCCACTGGACTCCGAATCCCGCAGAGAAGTCGGCCACGCCGAATGTTGACGGCATGCTCACGCGCGACAAGGCGAATCCCGCTGCATTTGCAATGGCCGTCGGTCCCGATACTGGACACAAGGCACCTGCGCCGGTGAACATCACGCCCGAGGCCATCCGCAATTTAAGGGAGTTCCTCGACGCCTGCGGTTGGAAGTTGATCTATGGCCTGAACATGGGCACCGGCAACGCAGAGAATGCAGCGGACGAGGCCGCCCACGTAATGGACGCCGCAGGTTCAAAGCTGATCGCATTTCAACTCTGCAACGAGCCCGATCTTTTCTTTCGCAACGGAATTCGCAAGGCAGATTATGACTTCAAGCAATTTGCGGTTGAATGGCAGCACTTTTTCCAGACCATCCGCGCGCGTGTTCCTAACGCACCCTTCGCTGGCCCGGATACGGCGTACAACAACGAGTGGCTCGTCCCCTTCGCAAAGCAATTCAAGGACGAGGCGGTGTTCCTTTCGCAGCACTATTATGCGGAGGGTCCGCCGACCGACCCGTCAATGACAATCGAGCGCTTGCTCCGGCCAAATCCCAAGCTGCAGAGCGAGTTCGAGGGCATGAAGGCAACGATGCAGGAATCTGGACTGCCCTTCCGCCTGGCGGAAACGAACTCCTGCTACCAGGGAGGCAAGCAGGGGGTTAGCGACGCGTTCGCTTCCTCGCTCTGGTGTGCTGACCTGATGTATCAACTCGCATCCGCGGGTGGTACGGGCATCAACTTTCACGGCGGCGGTTACGGTTGGTACACCCCGATTGCGGGAACGCAGGAAGATGGATTCCTGCCCCGCCCAATCTATTACGGCATGCTTCTATTTGCGCAGGCCGGCGCCGGGCAGTTGGTGGAGAGCAAACTGGAACCGCCAGATCGGGCGGCCCTGCTGACGGCTTATGGCCTGCGCAGCGACCAAGGAGCAATCAAAGTGGCGGCATTCAACAAGAACACGGACCGCGGCGTTCACCTTACCATCGATCCGGGACAGCGTGCCCAGCGGGTAAAGTCGCTTCGTCTGCACGCTCCGCGAGTGAACGACACAACTGATACTACCTTCGGCGGCGCACCCGTGGGTGCGGGCGGCGCATGGTCGGCCGCGCGCGAAGATACGCTTCCTGTTGAGAACGGAGCTGCGGTCATTGAACTTCCGGCCGCAGGCGCGGTCCTGATCACGTTTGAACCGGAATGATCCTACCGGTAGTAGCAACCAATCCTGCACGTCTCCCCCTTCCTCCAATGTGCCCACTCGCCTCAAGACGCCAAACTTTAGTCACTTGTTGAGCGCTGGGCAAACGCTAAAATCTTGAATATCCCGAGTATTATGAACATTTTGGCCCTCTGGGGCTCGGAGATTACGACCGAGGTTTATGCGAATTAAGTTTTGGGGCGTGCGCGGTTCCACGCCCACTCCACAGGCCGAGAACCTGCGCTATGGAGGCAACACCTCCTGCGTCGAGGTGCGTCTTGGAGATCAAATCTACATCTTCGACTGCGGCACCGGCTTCCGCGTGCTGGGGCACGAACTGGAACGCGAGTTCGGCGACCGGCCGCTCTCCGCGCATGTCTTCGTCTCGCATTTTCATTGGGACCACATTCAGGGCATGCCTTTTTTCCGCCCGTTGTACAACAGTCCCAACAGCCAGTTCATCTTTCACTCTTCCACGCAAACCCACAGCCTGGAGCAGGTTTTTGCCGAGCAGATGGCTTCGCCCTACTTTCCCGTCAACCTTGACCAGATGAAGGCGAAGCGTGATTTTTACGACATCGAAAATGGATGTATGCCCATGGGCGAGGGCATCCAGATCAAGACGGCGTGGCTGAACCATCCGCAAGGGTGTATGGGGTTCCGGGTAGAGACCAAACAAGGTGTGCTGGTCTATGCCACCGACAACGAACCCGGCGATCCCAACTTCGACAAAGCGGTGCGCAAGCTGGCCGAAGGCGCCGACATCCTGATCTACGACGCGCAATATCTTCCCGAAGAGTACGCAGCCCGGCGCCGCGGCTGGGGACACAGCCACTGGCGCGAGGCCGTTAACGTCGTCATGGAGAGCGGCGCCAAGGAATTGATCCTCTACCACCACGACCCGGACCATACGGACGCGATCGTCGACAAAGTCGTCGCGGACGCACGCAACTACTATCCCAAAGTTCGCGCCGCCGCCGAGGGCATGGAGATCGTTCTGTAGGCAGAAGATCTTTCCTCAGCGCGAAGGTACCGCGCGAGGCTTCTGAGTCTGCTTCCGCAGTGGTTGCTGCCCTCTAGTGCCCCGCGCCCACAGAGCCCTTCATTCCTACGGCTTTCTTGAGCGCGAAAACGATCGGCACACAACCGAAACAGACCAATGCCAGGTAGCGGAAGTCATCCACGTAGGACCACAGACGCGCCTGTCCGTCGAGAGCCTGATTGATCAGTCCATACGATTGCCGCAGCGCCGTAGTAGACGAAGAGCCCTGCGCGCTCAAATACTGTTGCATTCCCCCAATTGCCCCATGAACCGTAGCGCGTCCCGGAGACAGCGAAGCTGCCAGTTCGTTGCGATGCACTTGTTCATGGCGGGCGACAATCGTATTCACCACCGAGATTCCGATGCTGCCTCCGATATTGCGCAACAGATTGTAGAGTCCGCTGGCATTGCCGATTTCTTCGTTCTTCAGAAAGGCCATGGTGGTCGTCGATAGCGGGACGAAGACGCATCCCGAGCCGAAGCCGCTAATCAGAATGGCCCACAGAAATGTCCATTGCCCAATGGAAAGATTGAGTTGGCCGAACCACAAACTCGCAGTACCGAACAGAGAGAATCCGAATGCGATCAGCCAGCGATTATCCATCTTCGCCGTCAGGTACCCGATTAGGGGCATGGCGACAATCGCTCCAATGCCGCGCGGACTCACCGCCCAACCCGCCTCCAGCGCGGTGTAGCCCATCAGTTCCTGATAGAAGAGCGGCAGCAAGGTCACCAGGGCGTAGATTCCGGCGCCAAACAGGCCAACGAGCAGGCATCCTATGGCGAAGTTGCGATGCCGGAAAACGCGCAGATTCACCAACGGCTGCTTGTGGCGAAACTCTCGAATGAGGAACGACACCAAGCTCGTCACCAGGATGGCCGCTGCCCAGCGAATCCAGGTTGCGCCAAACCAGTCGTCCTCCTGTCCTTTGTCGAGAATGATTTGTAGACAGCCGAGCCACAGGGCCAGAAGTCCTAACCCGATACCGTCAAACTTGCCGGGATGCGCTTCTTTGACATACGGGGGATCTACCACATACCGCGAGATCATGAACACGGCGAAGATGCCGACCGGAATGTTGATGTAGAACGCCCACCGCCAGGAGTAAGCGTCGGTAAGCCATCCTCCCAACGTTGGCCCCAATACCGGCGCGACCACTACCCCCAAGCCGAACGCGGCCATGGCCAGCCCGCGCTTTTGTGGAGGGAAAGTTTCGAGCAGAATCGACTGCGAGAGCGGCTGCAGTGCCCCTCCGCCCGCGCCTTGCACGGCGCGAGCAATCAGAATCCAAGCCAAACTTGTGGCCGTGCCGCAGGCGAAGGAGGAAATCGTGAAGATTACGATGCAAGTGATGAGAAATCTCTTGCGCCCGAAGCGCAGTGAAAGCCACGAACTGGCCGGCAAAATAATGGCATTTGCCACCAGGTAGCTGGTTAGCACCCAGGTAGCTTCGTCGTTGGTCGCCGACAAACTGCCCGCGATGTAGGGAAGGGCGACGGCGGCAATGGAAGTGTCCAGCACTTCCATGAAAGTCGCCAGCATTACGGCGACGGCGACCAGCCAGGGATTGCCTCCGCCTGGGGCGGAACCGCTGCGTGCCGGTTGCGGAGTCATTTCTTTCTGCCCAAGCCTCAGCCCCCGAAAGCATGTACAGATGCGCGGGTGGGGGTTGAGGTTTCAATGTTGTTTGGGTTGCCAGTTTACGGTTGGGAATGGCTGGAAAAGATCGTCGGCATTTGAACGAATATGGTTGCGGAGTGAACATACCCCGTACTCCTTGCTTCCCAACCATCCGCCCTCATATACTCGGAACGTTTGCCCGCCCCCGACCGGGAACCTCCCGGCGACGGCCCGCACCTGATCTGCAATCATTCCGGAGACACTTTATGACGACGATGACGACGGACCCGCACGTGGACAAAGAGAGCAATCCATGGGAGTCGCAGCGGGCGCGTTTTGATCTGGCCGCCCAGAAGCTCAACCTTGACGAGGGTCTGTGGCGCGTTCTGCGCTATCCCAACCGCGAACTCACGGTCTACATCCCGGTGCAGATGGACGACGGACACCTCGAAGTCTTCACCGGCTTCCGTGTGCAGCACTCCATCGCGCGCGGCCCGGCCAAAGGCGGCATCCGCTACGCTCCCGACGTCACCCTCGACGAAGTTCGCGCGCTAGCCAGTTGGATGACCTGGAAGTGCGCTGTGGTCAACATTCCCTTCGGCGGAGCCAAGGGCGGAGTGATCTGCGACCCGCACAAAATGTCAATGGGCGAAGTCGAACGTATGACTCGGCGCTACACCTCCGAACTGATCGAATTCATCGGCCCGGAAAAAGACGTTCCCGCCCCCGACGTCAATACCAACGAACAGATCATGGCGTGGATGATGGATACCTACTCCATGCACATGCGCCAGACGGTAACGGCATGCGTGACCGGAAAACCCATCAACATCGGCGGCTCCCGCGGACGCCGCGAGGCCACTGGCCGCGGCGTAATGATCGTCTGCGATGAAGCCTGTCAGAAGCTGGGATTGAATCGCGAAACCTCCCGCGTCATCGTGCAGGGCTTCGGCAACGTGGGCTCCAATGCCGCTCTGCTGATGCATCAGGCAGGTTATAAGGTGATTGGCATTGCCGAGGTTGGCGGCGGCCTGCACAACACGAACGGCATCGACCTGAAGGCTCTGGTGGATTTCCGCCAGAAAAACGGGACCGTCCACGGATTCCCCGGCGCGGAGAAGTGCGATGCTGCCGACCTGCTCGTCGCGGAGTGCGAAATTCTTATTCCCGCCGCCACGGAAAATGTCATCACCAGCCGCAACGCCGACCGCGTGAAGTGCCGCATCCTCGCCGAAGGCGCGAACGGACCTACAACCTCCGCTGCCGACGACATCCTCACCGACAAGGGCGTCTTCGTGATCCCCGACATTCTGGCCAATGCCGGGGGCGTGACCACTTCGTATTTCGAGTGGGTGCAGGACCGCCAGGGTTATTTCTGGAAAGAGTCGGTGGTCAACGAGCAGCTCGACGCCATCATGAAGTCTTCCTTCGAAGATGTGGTCCGTTATGCCGAGACTCACCACGTCAACAATCGTATCGCCGCTTACATGCTGGCAATTGACCGCGTAGCGTACACTATCCGCCAGCGCGGCATTTATGCCTAGGAGGAATGAATAAATGAGATCGACAGGAAGGGATTTGAGCGCACTTGTTTCTAACTCTGCTGGTTGTGGTCTGCATGGCGGGCGTGATGGCCTTTGGGCAGGCAGCGTCCAGCAAATCGGCTTCTTCCGCAATGTCTGCGCAAGCCGCGAAGCCTGCGGCGGCGGCCGATAAGCTCGACATCAACAGCGCCACCAAGGATCAACTCAAGGAACTTCCTGGAATCAGCGACGCCTATTCGCAGAAGATCATCGACGGCCGCCCCTACCGCACCAAGCTCGATCTCGTGCAAAAGAAGATCATCCCCCAGGCCACCTACGACAAGATCAAGGATGCGATCATCGCCAAGCAGGCAAAAACCGGTAAGATGGCGCCCGCTCCGAAATGAACCGATAGCCACAGAGGACAGACACAGGAGACCACAGAGGGAAACCTCGGTGCGCCTCGGTGACCCTCTGTGGCTCATTCTTGCGGTCCCGGCACTTGTGACGTAGTGCTTCAGATGCATTGCGTTCCCTCTTGCCGTGGAGGATAATCAAAACTGGAACTTGTCTGGCCTCTGGAGCAGCCCGAAGTGTGAACCTGCCCAACTCCATCACGCTCATCCGCATCTTCAGCATCCCTCTGCTGATGTGGATTCTTTCCAGCGGCCGCTTCAGCAGCGTGAACGGCGAGAAGGAGTTGCTGGCCTCGGCGATCTTCATCATCGCCTCCATGACCGACGGGATCGACGGCTATCTGGCCCGCAAGCGCGGGCAGATCACCACCATGGGAATTCTGCTCGACCCGCTGGCTGACAAGCTTCTGATTGCGGCGGCCTTCATTACGCTCGTGCAGTTGAACCCCAGCCTGGTTCCGGCCTGGATTGCCGTGATCGTCATCGGACGCGAATTCCTGGTAAGCGGTCTGCGTTCCATTGCCGCCTCCGAGGGCTTCACCATTGAAGCCAGTGAACTCGGCAAGTTCAAAATGGTGGTGCAGATTGTGTCGGTGGTGGCGGTTATCCTCGACCACCGCTGGAAAGAGTTGCCCGTCTACAACCACTACATCTTCCCCATCCACTGGATCGCATATGTTGCGATCTGGTTCATGGTTTGCGTTTCGCTGGTGTCGGCGATCGACTACTTTGTCGCCTTCTGGTCGAAAATCGATCGGCGCGTGGTCAAGCGCCGTCGCCGCGCCTTTATCCTGAGCCGGCGCAGAAAGCCCGTGCCACCGCCGCAGGCGGACCGCGATGTCGCTACCTCGATCTAGTCCACTTGCTGTGGAATCTGGCGATTTCTCCCAAGGTGAGTTCTCGCCAAACGAGCGAGCCCTCCTGCTTCGCCTCGCCCACGACTCCATTCTCTCTGCGCTCGAAGGGCGCGAGATCCCGCTCGACCCGCCGACGGAGCATCTCGCCGAGCCTCGCGGCGCATTCACGTCCCTTTACTTGCGCGGTGAGTTGCGAGGATGCGTGGGCTATGTCCTGCCCGTGAGCCCCGTCTATCGTGCAGTGGCGGACACCGCTCGCGCCGCCGCTTTCGAAGACACGCGCTTCCGTCCCGTGACCCTGCCGGAAGCGTCCCACTTGGAAATCGAGCTCAGCATCCTGTCGCCTCCGCATCCCATTTCCGCCGACGCCGTCGAAATCGGACGCCATGGCCTTCTGATCAGTATGGCTGGACGTCGCGGCCTGCTTCTGCCGCAAGTGCCAGTGGAGCACAACTGGGACCGCACGACTTTCCTCGAACAAACCTGCCGCAAAGCCGGGCTTTCACTGGATGCGTGGCAAAAGGGCGCGACCATTGAGGCCTTCACCGCCGAAGTCTTCGGGGAAAAAGGGCTCGGCCCAGAACCGATCGCCTAAATGGGTCTGGGAAGGGCATCGGCTTCAGCCTTGCCGCAGCGTCAACTTTATTCGCGCGGGCTTTTAGCCCCTGAGAACTGCCATGAAACCTCCGCGCCGCCTGTTCCGCTGCGGGGTATCTGGCTCGACTCCATGCGAACCCGGGGTCACCGAGTGTAAACGCCTGATTGCAGCAGTTGACAATCGCACTTGCTTAGGTGAGGTTTGCGCCTCTTAGCCACAACTGCCGTACTCGGTCAGATGGGGAGGTCACGGCCGAAGCTGATAGTTCACTTGTATCTGCGTATCGACGGTGACAGGTTGTCCCAATAGCAGGTAAGGCTTGTACTTCCATTGACGCACGGCGGCCACCGCAGAACCTGCCAATTCGATTGGGCCGTCCACCAACTCAAGATCCGTGATGTCACCGGCCTTGCTGATCTCGGCTCGCAGCACGACCGTGCCCTGAATATATGCAGCTCGGGCGTCGTCGGGGTAAATGGGACTGACCTTCTTAATCAAGAGGCCTGTTGTAACCCCACTCGACACCTTCACTCTCTCTGGCCGTGCTATAACCGGCTTTGAGGGCACCCCCTCCGCCTCCCCATTTTTCTGCCCGGCCGATTGCGCGGATTCTGCCGCACTTCGCTGGGGCAAAGCAGTGATCGAGTTGAGAGTAGCCACAATCGCGTCCAGTCCCTTCTCGTTAGGCGCACCCGCATTCCAGACCAACAAATGGCCGTTGGCCGTGCTGCAGATGACGCACTGATGACGCCCTCCAACACCGCGCGCCAACTTGACACGGAAGTAGTCGCGGCCCGCTGCCGAGAACTGTTCCACACCGCCCTCAGGCTGGTCTTTCTTGTCCTGAGAGTGGGCAATCATGGCTTCGAGGTTCTTCTTGCAATCGGCGGCTGGCTGCCGGTACGCGCGGAGTGAAAAGAAGGGACTGTTCGCCGACAGATTCGATTTTGGAACATACACCGCAGCCAGCAGAATGTCGAAATTCGGCGGGGGGTTGGAGGATTCAGCCCTCCGCCGTAACAGCTCCGTGGCTCGGACCCAATCGTTCGAAAGCGGGTAGGCGAGTCCGAAATCGGCGATTGAGAGGTGCGACTGCGCTGCGTCGTCGGACTTGGGAACGGTCTGAGAGTGAGCCCACACCGCAACCGAAACGAGCAGGCAGGCCCAGAAAACCCTCATGCCCTGAATCTCCTCCTTAGGAAAACGGCGAGGAGAATATCATCATTCCGACGCCTACTGTTGATAAATCGCCGTTACACTCACTGACATCCATCGTTTCCAGCAAAAATAAAACCGGAGACGGTTTCCCGTCCCCGGCCTCAGACTGCGCCAACGCTTCGGTAAAGACCTATTGCACCTGATCCAGTTCTACGCCGTCCCCCGCATGCATATCCTCCAGGGCGAAGACGATCATGCCGGTCGCCGTGGTATTCGTCACACCGATGATCACGATCTCGCCCACCGCTCTGCGCGGCAAGTCCCGCACGTGAATCACCGGACCGTTCTCCTTGGTAAACTTGGCGGGATCGAACGAAGGCGTCTTTTTCTGGCTGTCCTCGGCCATCGCGGCCTTGAACGACAGGGAATCCACCGGGTCTTTCAGGTCCGAGTCATAGGAACGCACTGCGCGGAAGAAGTCGCCGATCTTCACACCCTGGTTCGAGCCGAGGTTAAGGTAAACCTTGTGCCCGGTACCCAGTTCATAATCGAAATCTTTTCCCATCACAATGCGACCCGACAGCCTATTGCCGGCAGGCAGGAAGCGGTCAAAATGTTCCGCTGCATGGAAAGTCACAGCCTGCTTTTCCGCAAATGGAATTGTCGTATCGCCAGGATTGGCACCGTCACACGAATATTCGATTTGCCCGATCGCGGTCTTATTGCGCGTGTCAATGATCTTCACCCGTCCGACTTCCTCGTAAGGCTGCCCGGTTTCTTTCAGCAGTTTCTTTTCCCCGGGAAACATCTCATACTCGTTGACGTCGCGCAGAGCGCGCACAATCTCGTACTCCGCGCCGGTGCTATATCCGGTGCCCTGAAGATAGACGATGTCGCCACGCGTGAATTTCGTCGTGGTGGGCGTTTGCAAGCCTCCCGCAATGTAGTTGGCGTCCGGTAGAGTTTGCTTGCTGATGAATCCGGCGCAATACAAGTCGGCGTAGGTGGGCGTCTGAACCCGCTGGGTGGGAAAGCTGGCCGTGGTTGGCGAGGTTCCCTGAGGAGCATCGACAGTTGTAGCGTCCGAGCCGCTTTGCGCCCAAACCGCCGTCGCGAGAAACAACACAAACAGTCCTGTTTTCTTCATGTTACCTCCGAGAAGGCCCGCCACGCGTTCCCTCCCTAGTTAAATGCCGGAAAAGAAAAGGCTTCAGCCGGAAGGTAACAAGCAGGTAAGGGTGGGTCAAGGTTACGAGGGTGTTGGGCACCCTGGAGCAGAAGTTTTTTCTCCAGTACTATTAATCCGTTGTTGCATAAGTAATTAAGGCCCTGTAATAATTCGCCGTCATTCAGTGTGTGCCCCGAACCGGGCTGTCCTAACTTGGAAAGATGAATTCAGCTCCCCCTTACGCGCCCCGTCTTCTACCCCTGCGACTGCCACGAGTCTGCGTGGCGGTCATCGGCTCTGACCCCAACGAAATGGCCGAAAAGGCCGAGCTCCTGGTCCGGGATAACTCCTTTCTGGAGTTCAGGTTGGACTATCTTTCCAAGCCGGCCCTGGCACTTCCTAGGATCAAACGCTTCTTGGAGTCCCATCCTGGGACAGTCGTCATTGCCACCTGCCGCCGGGCCACCAGCGGGGGAAAGTTCCGAGGCTCGATCGCCTCGCAGTTGGACCTCCTCGGCAAGGCTGCGGCCGCAGGCTGCCAGTTGGTCGATGTCGAGCTGCAAACCGCCAGCAAGTGCAAGCCCGAACAACTCCAGAAACTCCGCACCCGGGCTGCGCTGATTCTCTCCTTCCACGATTTCCGCGCCACCAGGAAGCTGGACGAAACCCTGAAAAAAATGCTTACCTACCCGGCTGACTTCTACAAAGTCGTCAGCACGGCAACGACTCTCGCCGACAACGTCACCATGATCAAGTTTCTGGCGCGCGAGGGCGACCGGCACTCCCTGGTGGGCATGTGCATGGGCGAACAGGGAATTACCAGCCGCGTTTTAGGCGTGCGTGCAGGCAGCGTGTTTACCTTTGCCTCCGCCGTTGCCGGCGAAGAGACCGCGCCCGGCCAGGTGACCGCGCAGGAATTGCGCAATGTCTATCGCATCGAGCAGGTTGACGTGGCCACCCGAGTCTATGGAGTGGTGGGCGATCCCATCGCACACTCCCTGTCCCCTGCCATCATGAATGCCGCCTTCCGCCGTGAGAACGTGAATGCGGTCTACCTGGCGCTCCACGCCAAAACGCTGAAGGATCTGCTCACTTGCGTGCGCGAAATTCCCATCCACGGTATCAGTGTCACCATGCCCTACAAGGAAGCGATCCTCCCGCATCTCGACAACACCGACGCTCATACCACCAAGATCGGCGCCTGTAACACGGTCGTCCGGGCGCAGGATGGCAAGCTCTACGGCTTTAATACAGACGCTGCCGGGATCGTGCGACCTCTGGAACGCCGTCTGAATACGCTGGAAGGCGCCCGAATTCTGGTGATCGGAGCCGGGGGCGCAGCCCGCGCAGCAGTCTTTGGGCTCAAGGAAAGAGGGTCGGAAGTCTACATTCTGAATCGCACCGCCGCCCCGGCCAAGAAACTAGCCCACCAGGCTCGAGCCCGCATCATCAAGCGCTCCGACCTCAAGAAACTGGCCTTCGACGTCATCATCAATGCCACCCCCGTTGGGATGGGCAATGTGCGCGAATCGCCGCTGCAAGAGCAAGAGATCAATGCCCGCTATGTCTTTGACATGATTTACGATCCGGCTGAAACCCGTTTCCTGAAACTGGCCAGGGAACGGGGAGCGCAGATCATCCCCGGAATCGAAATGTTCGTCCATCAAGCGGCTCGGCAGTTCGAAATCTGGACCGGCAAACCCGCACCGTGGGACGAAATGTTGCGCGTGGTTATTCTCGCCCTCCAAGAGCGATCCAACCGCTCCGCAGCCGGAAAATAGGGCCGTTCGATGCCTCCCGCGAAGAAAAAGTTGCATTTTAGTCGATGCACAAAGTAATATGCAGTTAGGGGATGCGAACTTTAAGCATTTCCGGTAGCTAAACCCAGGTACCGCCCGTTCCAACCACCACCGCAGTATAAGCTTTGGCGAAAAACTCGACGTGAGAGGTGGCCCGGTCCGCCTCCATCCCGGTTCGGAGAGTTCACTATGGCGTGGTACGCGTATTGTCTTACCGAGCATCAAACCCTTCCCAATGGAACCCGCACTCGCCGCCCTTTCCTGTTAGAGGGCGTTCAAGGAGTGAACGGCGCTGCGGTTCTGAGCTATCCCAGTGGTGAATTCGCGGTCATCGTCAGCGAATATGACCACGCAGCAGGTGAACTTGACCACAAATCCGCGATCGACCACGCTCGCGTGGTCAGCAACTGCTTCCGCAATTCCACCGTTCTTCCCTTCAAGTTCGGCACAATTTTCGATAGCGATGACGCGCTTCGCCAGGCCGTCCGGGTTAACCGGCGCGCGTTTGGCCTGAGCGTCGCCAAGCTGCGCGGAAAGTCCGAAATGCACATCAAACTGGTCGTCCGTGACGGCTCCCTGCGCGAGGCTATGATCGACATCGAACTGCCCGACACCGTCGGCGGCGACTACTTGTCTAAGCTGAAGGTGAAGGCGTCTCGGGAACGCGAGCGCCAGACCAAGGCGCGGGCTCTGTCGGTCCAGGTGCACAAGCTATTCAATCCGCTGGAGGAAGAAGTCAGCTGCAAGAAGGTCGCACCCGAGGGCATGTTGATCGACATCGCCCACCTCATCGACTCCAAGAGCGTGGAGAAGTATCAGAACCGCTACAGCACCGCCGCCAAGCAGTTGAAGAACTGCGAAGTCGCGATTAGCGGCCCCTGGCCTCCCTATCACTTTCTACCCGGGAAGCTGCGCACCGTCGCCGGCAACAGCTAGACCTTCAGACCTTCCTTTTGACCCGAGCCCATGGCGGCCAGAACCCGCCATGGGCTTGATGTTTCTGGGGTCTGGTAGCGGAATGCATTGAATATGCATTGTTCTGCACTTCCAATTTTCCCCTGATTTGCACGCTCCGGTTGCACCTAATTGTGACGTTCGAACTAAGTCGTTAATCGTCATATATTTATAGCTTCGTGTGACCCACATCACATGAGCTTCCAACTTTGGCGCGGCAAGTGCACCTTTCCTTGGCAATAGAGAGGCCGCAAACTCAAGCACCATGACCTTCACTCTTTCTCCGCGTCACTTCCCGAACCGTTCCGACTGGCGGAACGGCATCTTGCATCGCCTTTCCTGACATCGCCTACCAAATCCGTAGCCTCTTGAACTTGGCCCCAGTAATGGGGCCATTTTTTTGTCCGCTGAAAATCGTGATGGCTCACACACCCCCGGACGATGCCGACATCTGGCGTCCTGCTCCGATGCCCGGAGCATTCGGAGCGGAGTGTCCAACTCCTTGTTGCCAACCCTCCGGCAGTCCTCCAGCCGCGCTCAGAATGAACCGCGAGTGCGGCCGCTCCGGACGCATCGAACAAATTGCGGTCCCGTTGCGTACTTTTGAAATAAGGAAAACTGTGGGTGTAACCTTGCGCCACTTCCTGAAAGCGACAGGCGCCGCGGGGTTGCAGGAAATCCAATGCTCAGAATCTGACGACGCCAGGCGAGGACTCCATGGAAATACTCAGCCAAGATATCCGGTATGCGCTCAGGAATTTAAGCAAGACTCCCGGCTTTGCTCTGGTCGCAGTGCTCACATTGGCATTGGGAATCGGCGCATCCACGGCCATCTTCAGCATTCTGGAAAACATCCTGATGGAGCCCTTTCCTTACCCAGATGCCCAGCGGTATATGTCCATCGAGATCCACGATACGGAACGAAATGAGCCGGGCGGGCGCAGTGGGTTTAGCGGTCCGGAATTCCTGGATTACGTGGCGCAGAATCATGTCTTTGACCGAGTGATCGCCAATGACAACTTGGATGTGCTCTACCGCTCCGGAGAAGGCACTGAGCTACTCAGTGGAAATTACGTAACGCCTGGCACCTTTGAATTTCTGGGCATGACTCCCCTCCTTGGCCGGGCAATGCAACCTGCGGACTACGAACCGGGCGCCCCTCCCGTTTTCGTGCTTCGCTATAAAACATGGGTAAAAGAGTTTGGCGCCGATCCCAAAGTTATTGACAAGACGTTCGTCCTGAATGGCACGCAGCGAACCCTGATCGGCATTATGCCGCCGCGCTTCGGATGGGGGGACGCCGACTTATGGATTCCCGAAAAGCCAAGCCATGCCGTCCAGAAAAACGTCATAGCCGGAGCGTTCAACCGTTATTGGTTCTTTATGGGACACCTCAAGCCGGGAGTGTCGCACCGGCACGCCGTTGCGGATTTGACTGTCGTTGCGAACCGGCTAGCGCCCGTCTACCCCAAGGATTATCCCAAGCACTTTACGGTGGAGATTCAATCGCTCACAGATCTGGTGGTCGGGCGCTTCCGCACCACTCTCTATATCGTGCTTGCTGCCGTTGGCTTGCTGTTGCTGATTGGCTGCGGAAACGTGGCAAATCTTCTTCTGGCCAGAGCCACCACCCGCGAGAAAGAATTTGCCATTCGTTCCGCGCTGGGCGCGAGCCGCAGCCGTTTGATTCGCCAACTCTTGGTGGAGAGTCTGATTTTGGCGCTGGGCGGTGCGGTACTGGGAACTCTGTTGTCTTGGGGTGGTTTGAAATTCATCGTCGGCCTGATGCCGCAAGAAATTATTCCAGCCGAAGCCGTCATCCGCCTGAATGCGCCGGTGCTGCTGTTTGCTCTCGGCGTGACCATTTTGACGGGCCCTGACTTTTGGCCTCGTGCCCGCACTCAAGGCAGCCCGAAAAGACTTGAATGAGCCATTGCGCGACAGCGGCAAGGGCCTCAGTGGCGGTTTTCGCCATGGAAAACTCCGAAACGCAGTCGTGGTTCTGGAAGTGGCACTTTCGCTCACTCTTATGATCGCCGCTGGGCTTCTGATGCGGAGTTTTGTGGCCCTGCGCGAGGTGCGTCTCGGATTCCAACCCGATCACGTCATGTCAGCCAGGCTGCCACTCCCGGTGGAACGTTATAAGACTGCGGATCAGGTCGCGGGTTTCTATCGGCCATTGTTACTGCGCCTGAAGGCACTGCCGGGTGTTGTCGCAGTCACCGAGACCAGCACTCTTCCCCCTTACGGCGGCATCCCCAGCGAAATCGAAGTTCCCGGAAAGACTCACTCGGAGAAATGGGAGTCCATCTTTCAACTTTGCAGTGAGGGATACTTCCAGGTTCTCAAGATCCAGCTTCTCGATGGCAGAACTTTCACTGAGGGCGAAGTTGCCGGAGCGCGCAAGCTCGCGGTCGTGAATCAAACCTTCGTGAAAAAGTATTTGGCCGGAGAAAATCCCATCGGCAGGCAAGTTCGCATCGCATCCCTTGCCGATTTCGAGGACAAAGTGCCGGACCCCACGTTCGAGATCATCGGGGTGGTCGTCGATGCCAAGAATCGCGGGCTTCAGGATCCTGCCGGACCGGAGATCTGGATCCCCTATACCGTCACGGCTCGGAATTTCGCGGCATTCTGGTTCGCACCGCTCAAGAGCCGCTGACCATGTTAAAGGCCGTCCGCCACGAAGTCTGGACCACCGACTCCAATGTAGCCCTGACGCTCACCGGCACACTGGAGGGCTACATTAGCCAGTTCTCTTACGCCGGGCCGCGATTCGGTTTCATGCTGATGATTATCTTCGGGTCGATCGGCTTGATCCTCGTCACCATTGGCGTTTACAGCGTGCTCTCCTACACCACCGCGAGGCGTACCCAGGAAATCGGTATTCGCATGGCGCTCGGTGCGCAAGGCTCCGACGTGCTCGCCATGGTGATTCGTATGGGCCTCCGTCTGGTAGCCATCGGGGTCGGGGTCGGATTGCTCGTCAGCCTCGCGTTGGGCCGGATCCTTGCGACGCAGCTGTGGGGCGTGTCGGCATACGATCCGTGGACATTAATCTGCGTTCCTGTTCTGCTCCTGATTACCGGATTTCTGGCTTGCTGGTTCCCCGCTCGCCGCGCCGCTCGAGTGGATCCCTTGGTCGCGCTGCGATACGAATGAAGTGTTTTTGCGCAAGTAAAGGAGGAGTCGGGCGCGGGTGTTCACCTTACCCTTAACCGGTTCTTTCTTCTGTACGGAGTGATGAGTGCCCAGCCCGGTTTCAGCGCGGGGCCAGCGTTTGATAGCGTGTAATCGTGTAGCCGAGCGCCGCTCCAACAAACACATCCGACGGAAAATGAGCAAGCGTGGAGATGCGAGACAGGCTGATAACCGTTGCGAAACCGTAAGCTACCCACGGCACCCAGCGGTGGTTCTGATACCGGCAGGCTACGACCGTGGCGACCGAAAAAACACCGGCGGCGTGCCCCGATGGGAAGGAACTCCCCTTAAAGGGAGATTGGCCCCCATTAAAGAATGTATCGTTAAAAGGCGCTCCGGCAGAAACATCACTCGGTCGTTTCCTGCGGGTAATTGCTTTCATCGCCAGGTCGACCACAGCGCTGTCAGCATAAGCCTCCCCGGCTAGTATTGCCGTACTCACCTGATAGGAGTCATGCCGAGCATAGCCTGCAATCATGAGCGAAACCGGAAGGGCCACCACTTCGGCCGTGGTAATCGAAGGATCAAAGACGTCGTTGATGTCGTCGAGGTTCCCCGCATGAGAGCGAAAGTAGGGCATCGCGTGCGGATCGGCCACGATGAGTCCCGCCGTGCCGGCTGTGATGGCAAGAGTGGGCAACCAGTAGCGCCCCTTCGCCAATTGCGTAGGGAACAGCCAAATGCCTTTCTGATCGTGGAGAAAGTCTTTTGGCAAAGACCGCCACGACACCTGTCGATCCCCACCCGGGTTGCCCGCGTGTTTTAAGGATCGGGAAACCTGCGACGGACTGTCCGGCAAATCGGCATTGCCGTCTTGCGCACAGGCCCAATTCGGCCGACTACAAATGCCCGCGCAAAGGACGAAAGCAAGGAAGCACAATTTTCCTCTATCGTTCATATTGAGACTTTTTGATGCAGTTTTCTGCCCTTAGGGAAGCCATGGGATTCGCACGAATGAGATAATGTGACGTTTAAACTTTCAGGTTGATTTCAGCATTGGCCGCTGACGGGCAATTCGGAGGTTATGAAACCGCAACCGTGACAGGCTGGGCCTGATTCCCCAGGTGGGTGAGGATCAAACTCGCGTCCACACCGAAATGACACACCGGTTCGCTGTTTCGTTCTCATGCCGGTGTCGGATACACTGCCAACGACCATGACCCAACCCCATTCTGGCTCCAAACTCATTCCGTCCACCCTCTGTGTTCTTTTGGTTGCATTCTTATTAAGCGCGGTCCACGGTCAGAACCAGCAACCCACGCCAGCACCCATGCCGTTCGCCGCGCAACCACAGGTATCCCAGGCGGAGCAGGCGAACTTCCCTCCTCAATTGCTCGAAGAACTTTCCGCAATCAAGGCGGCGGCGTTGTCCGACGATTACGCCTACCGCCAGGTCGCCCATCTGACCGAGAACATCGGCCCGCGCCCCAGTGGATCTCTGCAGGCCAAAGCCGCCGTCGATTATGTCACGGGTGAGTTGCGCCAACTCGGCTTGGACGTCCGCCTCGAGGAAGTAAAAGTTCCGCACTGGGTGCGCGGCGCCGAAACCGCGGAACTCATCGAATATCCCGGCCAGGCCGCCGGCACTACGCAGAAGGTCGTTCTCACGGCACTCGGCGGAAGCACATCGACGTCCGCCGACGGCATCACGACGGACGTTGTCGTCGTCAACAATTTCGACGAACTGAAAGCCCTGGGCCACGACAAAGTCGCCGGCAAGATCGTCCTCTTCAACGAACTCTTCGACAAGCAGAAAGCCGCCGGTGGGATGGCCTTCATGGCCTACGGCGAGGCGGTGCGCTATCGCGGAGCCGGCCCCAAGGCCGCGGCCGAGCTCGGCGCAGTGGCCGCTTTAGTCCGCTCGGTGGGCAGCGCTGACTTCCGCCTTCCGCACACCGGCTTCAGTTCCCCTGCAGGAATTCCCGCCGGTGCCGTCACTGCAGAAGATGCCGACCTGATCGCCCATCTTTCCACGCAAGGCAAAGTCCGCATGCATCTCACCCTCACTCCCCAGAAGCAACCCGATGCGACCAGTTACAACGTCATCGCCGACCTGAAGGGCAGCGAACATCCGGAGCAAATCGTGGTCGTATCCGGACACCTCGACTCCTGGGACCTCGGCACCGGCGCCATCGACGATGCCGCCGGGGTCGTGGTCGCGATGGAAGCGGCCGAGATTCTCCAGAAGCTGCACTTGCGCCCCAAGCGCACGCTGCGGGTGATTGCCTGGATGGACGAAGAAAGCGGCGGTGCCGGCAGCCAGGCCTACACCAAGGACCATTCCGCCGAATTCCCACACCACGTGGCCGCGATCGAAAGCGATTCCGGCGCGGCCCACCCATTGGGCTTCAACGTCAAGATGACTCCGCACGCGGCGGAACTCTTGCGCCCCGTGCTCGGAATCCTGCAAAGCTTCGGAGGCAATGTGGTGCAGCCCAGCAGCTACCCGCCGGGAGCCGACATCGCCGCCATGTCAGAGGCGGGCGTGCCCGCCCTCGGCATCTTGCAGGACGGCCGCACCTACTTCAATTATCATCACAGCGCCGCCGACACGCTGGATAAAATTGTTCCCGTTGAGTTGCGTGAGAACGCCGCCGCCATGGCCGTTATGGGATACGCCCTGGCCAGCATGAAGGATCCGCTGCCGAGATAGGCTGAATTTCTGCGCCGGCGGATCCTTTGTGCAGTTCGACCGCAAACGTTCGACAGTCAAGGTTCGACGTCAAAAATTCTACTTGGCTGGACGATGGAGATGAGAGCCCCCAGGACAGAACTGAGGCGGCTCGTTTTAGAAGGTCCCCGTCGAGAAAAGGTTGGCTTCGTCGAACGCGGGCGGGCGCCGGGTGCCGCTACACCTTTCCAGCGGTTGACGCATCTTAATTTTGGCGCTTATCATCTTCGTTTGGCCTTATCACCACGGACGCCTCCGGGAAGGGGCGTCCTCAGAGTTTGATGCGACCGATTTTTTGAAAGATCAACCGAGTGCAAGTGACCTATGGATAAGAAGAAGCTGGAAACATTCAAGAAACGTTTAGAGACGCGGCAGCTGGAATTGCGCCGCACCGTGAATCGGACCCAGGCCGACGGCCGCTCCGCCGACGAGGATACCGCCCAGGACATCGCCGACCGCGCCGCCAGTTCCTACACCAAGGAATTCCTGTTCAGCCAGAGCAACAACGACCGCCAAACTTTGCAGATGGTCGATAAGGCTCTCGCGCGCATCCGCGAAGGCAGCTTCGGCGAATGCATCCACTGTGGCAAGGAGATCAACGCCAAGCGCCTCGAAGCCGTCCCCTGGACGCGCCACTGCATCGAATGCCAGGAAAAGTTGGAGCAGGGATTGCTAGAGGAAGCTCCGCGCTAAGAGCATTTGATCTTTCCAAGTGAGCACGCCGCCGGGAAATCGGCGGCGTTTGTTTTTAATAGTTTCAGCGGTCACCCCCGGGGATGGTTCCGTGCGGACTTCGCGAGTCCTTCGCGATCTTTGCGGTCAAAAGCTTCTAGCCGCGAAGCCCGCTAAGCATACGCAGAGGTCGCGAAGAATACCCTCAAGCCACGGCTTTCAACTGAAACGGCAGCTTGCGCAGCCGCTGCCCCGAGGCCGCAAATATCGCATTCGCCACCGCTGGCGCGATCGGCGGCAGCCCCGGCTCACCCATTCCGCCGGGATCCTCTTTGCCGGTGACTATATGCACCTCGATCGGCGGAGCCTCATTGATCCGGATCGGATCGTATCCATCAAAATTGCTCTGCTCGACGGCCCCGTTCTTAATTGTGATCTCATTCTTCAGTGCCGCACTCAATCCAAAAATGATCGCGCCCTCGGTCTGCGAGCGCACCGACTCCGGATTCACAATCTGCCCGCAATCCACCGCGGCCACAATGCGATCGATCTTGAACTCTCCACCTTTGACCGTCACTTCCGCCACCTCGGCAAAATAGCTTCCGAATGACGCGAACGCCGCAATCCCGCGTCCCCGGCCCTTCGGCAGCGGCTTGCCCCAGCCCGCTTTCTCGGCCGCCAACTCCAGCACTCCGCGCAACCGTGCCGGATCCGGGTCATCCTCGCTCTTCGCCTTCCAGTTGGCCGGCTTGACCAGCAGAGTTTTTCGGAACTGCACCGGGTCCTGTCCCGCCGCGGCCGCGAGTTCATCGATGAAACTCTCCACCGCAAAGCCGTTGAACGAATTTTCCACCGACCGCCACCACGCTCGCGGCACCGCACTCGTCACACCATTAAACTCGAGCCGCACATTCGGAATCGCGTACGGCATTTCCTTCGCGCCGCCAACTTCCTCCTGTTCCGGCGCGGCCTTCGGATCCCAATAGCCACGAATCGATGTCGACGCCAGCGTGTGAAACCACGCCACTGGACGCCCATTCGCATCCACGGCGCCTCGCATGCGATGGCACGTCGCCGGCCGGTAGAAGTCGTGCGTCATATCGTCTTCCCGCGTCCACAACAGTTGCACCGGCTTGCCCACGACCTTCCCGATCTGCGCTACCTCCGCGGGAAAGTCGGCCATATAGCGTCGCCCGAATCCGCCGCCCATCAACGTCGTATGCACAATCACCTTGTCGGGCTTGAGTCCCAGCACCTGGGCCACCGTTCCCTGCACCCAGTCCGGCGATTGCGTTGGAGCCCACACTTCCGCATCGCTCGCGCGCACATGCGCCGTGATGTTCATCGGTTCCATCGTCGCGTGTGCCAATAGCGGCATCTCGTACAGCGCCTCCACTTTTCTCGCTCCATTCGAAAGTGCCGCATCGACATCGCCGTCGTTGCGTATCCGCTTGCCCGGCGTTGCCGCCGCGCCTCGCAACGCCTCGCGCATTCCCTCGCTCGATTCCGAAACCGCAGCCCCGTGATCCCACGTGATTTGCAGCGCTTCCCGCCCCTTCATCGCGGCCCAGGTGGAATCGGCCACTACCACGATTCCTCCGGCAGTGAACTTATCCGCACCAAATGCCGGGATTTCAAAAACATCGCGCACTCCCGCAATCGCCTTCGCCTTGCCCGCATCGAAGTGCGCCGCCTTGCCTCCAAACGTCGGACACCGCGCCACCACCGCAAACACCATCTCCGGCACCCGCACATCGATCCCAAACTGCGCGCTGCCATTGACCTTCGACGGCACATCCACGCGCGCCGTGGGATGTCCAATCAATTCAAAATCCGCTTCATCCTTGAGCTGCACTTTCTCCGGATCGGGCAGTGGCAACTTCCGCGCAGCCTCCACCAGCTCCCCATAACTCGCCTTGCGATCGGACTTCTCGTGCAGCACACTTCCCTTCTTCGCTTCGCACTCGGCCGGCGGCACGTTCCACTTCGCCGCCGCCGCCGTAATCATCAACTCGCGCACGGTTGCGCCCGCCCGCCGCAGAGGCGTGAAACTCTCCATCGTGCTCCCACTCCCGCCCGTCCCCATGTGCGCATAAATATCCGGCCGCGTCTCCGCCTGCTCCACGCTCACCGAATTAAAATTAACCTCTGCCTCTTCGGCGAGAATCATCGCCAGGCCGGTCTTGATTCCCTGCCCCATCTCCGACTTCGCCACGATCAGCGTGATGTGCCCGTCCGGCTTGACATGCACATAGGCGTCAAACGGATTCGGCGCAGCCTTCTTCGTCCCCCGATCGGACTCCTGCGCACGCAGCAACGACCCCGAGAGCCGCACTCCAATCACCAGGGCTCCCGCCCCGGCGACTGCTCCTCCCACCACGAATTGTCGGCGGCTGATGGCCATGGTCATGCTCCTTTCCCAGCGCTAACACTGGCGCCAGAACTACTCGCACGATGAATAGCGCTTCGGATCCGCTGATACATGCCGCACCGGCACAAGTTCCCCACCATCGCGGCCTCGATCTGATCGTCGCTGGGCTTAGGGGTCTTCGCCAGCAGCGCCGCCGCCGACATGATCTGCCCCGTCTGGCAGTATCCGCACTGCGGCACCTGCTCTGCAATCCACGCTCGCTGCACCGGATGCGTGTTGTCCGCCGACAGCCCCTCGATGGTTGTGATCTTCTTCGTACCCACGGAAGATACGGGAGTCTGACACGCCCGCACGGCCTCGCCATCCAGATGAACCGTGCACGCTCCGCACAATCCCATCCCGCAGCCATACTTCGTGCCTGTCAAATTCAGTTTGTCGCGCAGGACCCACAACAAAGGCGTGTCGGGAGCGATCTCGACCTCGTGCGGACTGTTGTTGATCACCAGATGAATTGCAGCCATGGAAGACTCCAGCAGCGGAGGTTGTTACGTTAGACGAGGCTATCCCAAGAACGCTTCGGCGTGCAAACACCTTTTCGCAGCCGTGGAAGAGCGGCCCTTTAGGGCCGCGTAAGGCACATCGAAATAACTGGGGCATTAGCCCCAGCGTCTAATCCTCCGGCTTCTTCATCTCTTCCGCTGCCTCGGCCCCCGGCATCAAGTTCTTCAGCGGAGCGCGACGCTTTTCCTCGAGCTCGGGATGCGGCATCGGCTTGCGCGGCAACATCTGGTCGCGCATCGCCGTGTTGTAAACGAAGATCGCTTCTACGACCGCAGCCTGCGCCAGATCATCGGCCTGCAGTCGCTCGTACGTATCCATGTTGGAGTGGTGCGTACGAGATCCGTAGTCGAGTTGATCCTGAATGAACTGGAAGCCTGGCACGCCCACCGAGTCGAACGCCTCATGATCGGTTCCGCCGGTGTCCCTCATGGTGATCGTGCCTACGCCCAGGTCTTTCAAAGGTTCCATCCACTGCTGGAAGATCGGAGACACGGCGGCATTCTGCTGCAGGTAAATGCCACGTATTTTTCCCGTGCCGTTGTCCAGGTTGAAGTATCCCGAAATCTTCTGTTGCTCTGGCTTGAGCTCCACCGGACCGGCAGGCTTGCGCAGGAAGTCCGGCAGCTTCAACTGGTCCGGCTCGGTGGAAAGCGGCACGTATCCGAAATGCTGCTTCACATAACCGTAAGAGCCGAATTCTCCCTGTTCTTCACCAGTCCACAAACCTACCCGGATCGTTCGCCGCGGCTGCACATGCAAGGCGTTCAGAATGCGCATCACTTCCATCGCAACAACCGTTCCCGCTCCGTTGTCGGTGGCGCCGGTCGCGGAAGCCCAGGAATCCAGGTGTCCGCCAACCATCACCACTTCATCTTTCAGCTTGGGATCGGTACCGGGAATTTCTGCGATGGTGTCGAATCCGTGTTCGTGATCGCCGGTGAATTCCGTTTCCACATCCATCTCGACGCTGACCGGCACGTTCGCCTTGAGCAGGCGGTACACACGACCATAACTCTCAATCGCCATCACCACGATCGGGAGAGCCTCGGCGTGCTCGCGCTGATACGTGAACCACCCCATCCCCGATCCGCCATCGTCAAAAATCGTTCCGCCGGATCCGCCGTTATTTCGCCCATCGCGACTCGGAACCACGATCCCAGCCGCATGCTCGGCGGCGAAAAACTGTCCCGCCTTCTCTCGGAATTCCAGCCGCTTGATGAACTCCTGAAATTGCCTCTCCGGTTCCCCGACATGGACCGGGTATTCGGCCGTCTGCTTGAGATTGGCGTCGTCTCGCCGCTCCCACAGCGCCTTGTCCACCGGCTTCACTTCGCGCATTTCGCCGAAGAAAACAATTTTGCCGCCCAGCTTGCCCTTGTACTTCTCCAGCTCCTTCTCGTCCTTCGCATCCACCCAAACCGCGCGCCCATTGATGGGCCCGTGGCTCGACGGCGACCAGGGCAGCGCCTGCGCCATGAAAACCGCCGCATCCGGCGCCGACATCCG